>ENA-ORSI01001213-ORSI01001213.1-human-gut-metagenome-genome-assembly--contig:-NODE-1213-length-23495-cov-4.020648_pt1 | contig 23495 bp, 30 predicted proteins | sample MGYA00242187_ERZ509154 | MGnify/ENA primary metagenome ERZ509154 (study PRJEB26280, sample SAMEA2338627) | human gut metagenome | biome: human gut; feature: human-associated habitat; material: faeces...
AAAAAACTCCGCAAGGTCGCACGCATATGAGGGGGGTATATTTATGGCAGAAAGCAAGAATGATTTAACAGAAAATAAGAAAAAAAGACCGAACAAATTAACAAATGCGAGGATTAAAAAAGAGATAGAGTTTTTAGAAAAAATGTTCGTTGGGGTTGATGATGAAAACAAGAAAACCCTTATAAATTCACTGATTGAGGAAGCGGCGTTTTTAAAAGTGGCTTGTTTCCAGGCGAAAGAAGAATTGAAAAAAGAGGGCCTTACAACGGAAACCGTGAACGCATCACAGAAATTTGTAAAAGCCCACCCCTCAACCCAAATTTACGAGAAATATTCACGCCAATATACCGCAATTATCCACTCACTCATTGAGTATTTACCGCCAAAAGAAAAAGAAAAAGTGGACCGTTTGGCGGCGTTACGGGATGAATAGTTAATGGATAATTGGATTTTTAAATACCATGAAGCAATCCAAAAAAAAGAAGTAATTGTGGGTGTATGGGTGCGGTTGTGTTTTGAAATTTTGACAACCGGGCTATTAAATGGCGAGTGGGAATTTAACGAGAAAAAAGCGAACAAGGCTATAAAATTCATAGAAAATTTTTGCCACCATTCAGAGGGACGGAGCGACCTTTTACACCTGGAATTGTGGCAAAAGGCTATTGTGTCCGCCATTTTTGGCATAATGGATAAGCGGACCGGTTACAGACAATTCCGGGAAGTTTTCATAGTTGTAGCACGTAAGAACGGTAAAACATTGTTTGCCGCCGCTATTGCGGCATATATGGCATATATAGACGGCGAGTATGGGGCAAAGGTCTATTTCCTGGCCCCTAAACTGGACCAGGCGGACCTTGTGTATGACGCCTTTTATCAGATTGTCCAGGCAGATGACGAACTGGACAGCATAACCAAAAAACGCCGCAGCGATATTTATATCAAAGAATTTAACACCAGTGTGAAAAAGATAGCCTTTAACTCAAAAAAGTCGGACGGTTTCAACCCTCAAATGGTTGTCAATGACGAAATGGAAGCATGGCAGGGGGACCAGGGACTAAAGCAGTATGAGGTTATGACTTCCGCACTGGGGGCGAGAAAGCAGCCGCTTATTTTATCCATATCAACCGCCGGATATATCAATGACGGAATTTTTGATGAATTATTTAAAAGGGCAACGGCATTTCTAAAGGGCAATAGCAGAGAAAAACGGCTTTTGCCTTTTATTTACATGATAGACGATATAGAGAAATGGGATAGCATAGAGGAATTAAAGAAGAGCAATCCAAATTTGGGCGTGTCTGTATCGGTGGAATACTATTTGGAGCAAATAGAGATTGCAAGAAATTCAATCTCAAAAAAAGTTGAGTTTATGACAAAGTTTTGTAACATCAAACAAAATTCAGCCGTGGCATGGTTGGATTATTGGGATGTTATGAAATGCGTACATGAAGAAAAGCCGTTATCCCTGGAAGATTTTAAAGGGTGCTATTGCGTGGGTGGTATCGACCTATCAAGAACCACGGATTTAACCGCAGCAAGCATTGTAATAAACCGGGACGGAATAAACCATATATTCACACGGTTTTATATGCCACAAAAGCGGTACGAAGTGGCAATTAACGAGGACAAAGCCCCGTACAACATATATAGGGACCGGGGCTTTTTGTTCATATCCGGGGAAAACCAGGTGGACTATAAGGATGTTTACAATTGGTTTATCGAACTTGTGAAAGTGTATAAAATCAAACCGCTAAAAATCGGCTATGATAGGTATTCGGCAAATTACCTTGTGGAAGATTTGAAAACCGCCGGGTTTCACACGGATGATGTATACCAGGGAACGAACCTCACACCTATATTACATGAGTTTGAGGGGAATTTAAAAGACGGGCTTTTTGATTTTGGGGACAATTCCATGTTGGCGGCACATTTCCTTAACGTGGCGGTGGATGTTAACCTAAACGATAGCAGAATGAAACCCGTAAAAATTGAAAAGCGTATGAGGATAGACGGGGCTATGAGTGTGTTTGATGCCCTCACAATGGTTTCCAAGTACCACAATGAGATAGGCAAGAAATTATTGAATATAAGCAAAGAAACCGCATAGATGCAAGGGAAAATGCGTTGCGGCAGCAGTATTAAAGTGGGTCAGAATTTCAACACGAAACATTATAGAATGTTGGTGTGGGAAAACTGGCCCTATTTTTGAAGAAAGGGGGAGAAGAAAACGGGAATTATCGCAAATGTATTAAATTCATTCCGGGCAAAGTACAGACCCCTACTATTGAGCCGTGGAGAGTATGAGCCAACGGGAACATTACGGGATAATGACATTGTGGGAGCAATTGCGGATGCAATCGGAAAGAATGTTGGCAAGTTGAAACCCCAGGTAATCCGTAAGGATGAAAAAGGCATGGTAATTAAAAATGATTACCTTGCAAGGCTTTTATCTTTACGCCCATGCCCGGAAATGTCAACCTATGATTTTTTATACCGTATTGCCGTTGATTTGGTTTATACATCCAATTCCTTTTCCGTGATTTTTTGGAACAAGGATTTTACCAGGGTTGAGAGCATCCAACCGATTACCACAACATCATATAGGATTTTTGAGGATGATAAAAATAACATCCTTTTCCGCTTCCGTTGGGATTATGACGGAAAAACGTACACCGTGCCATACCAAAATGTAATCCATGTTAAGGCGAGATATAATAAACGCCGTTTCCTGGGAACAACGCCGGATATGGAGTTAAAAAGAAGCCTGGACCTCATAGAAACATCCGGGGAAACCATAAAGAACATTGTAAACCGTTCAAATTCTTTAGCCGGGTATTTGAAATATAACAATATTGCAGATGATGAAGAATTGAAAAAAATAGCCCGGAATTTCCAGGATGCCTATATGAACAAGGACAACGCCGGGGGAATTGCTGCAATTGATAATACGGTGGAATTTAAAGAAATCTCACAGAGAACGCCGAGCATACCGACAAACCAAATTACATTCTTACGGGATAACATATATCGTTATTACGGCGTGAATGACAAAATATTGACTTCCACGCTAAACGATACCGAGTTTATTTCATTTTACGAGAATGTAATTGAACCTATCAGCGTGCAATTGTCCTATGAGTTTACATTTAAACTCTTAACGCCCCGTGAAATTGGTTACGGAAACCGCATTGATTTTGTGGCAAACCTTTTACAGTATGCCACATTGCAGACAAGGGAAACCATAGGCGGCGGAATGTTTGACCGTGGAGCGTTGACAATTAACGAATACAGAGAACTTATGTATTACGGCCCGGTAGAGGACGGGGACCAAAGGTTGGTATCTCTAAACTATGTCAAGGTTGGGGACCAATCATTGTACCAGGTAGGGCAGCAGAACGAGCCGCCGGATGATACCGGAGCAAATGACAGAGAAAAACGGGCAATGCAAGCGGCCGCCCGTGCCTATATGCAGATTATGAAAGGGGGTTAATGGAAATGCCACAGATAAAACAGTTTATTGCGTGCAAAAATGCCAAGACAGCAACCGTAAAGCCGTTTTGTGAGATTAAAAACATCACAGATACAACGGCGGACCTTTATTTTTACGGGGATATTGTTTCGGATTGGTGGGGAGCATGGCAAGACGAGGATCAATATCCGGATGCAATCAAAAATTTCCTTGCAGAAGCAAACGGCAGAGATTTAAACATTTACATCAATAGCGGCGGCGGTTCGGTATTTGCCGGAATTGCTATTTACAATATGCTGAAACGATACATGGGAAAGAAACATTGTTTTGTGGATGCCCTGGCCGGTTCGATAGCATCACTTTTTCCGTTTGTGGATAGTGACAAACCAACAATTCCAAAGAACGCCTATTTGATGATACATAAGCCGTGGTGCGATTGCGAGGGCAACGCTAACGAATTACGCAAAATGGCGGACACATTGGAAGCCATAGAAGCCGGAATTTGGAGCATCTACGAGGAACATTTAGCAGAGGGCGTAACAATCGAGCAGATAAAAGAGTTAATGGAAGCGGAAACATGGTTGAGCGGCGAGGAAGCCGCAAAATACTTTAACGTGTCGGTGGGAGAAGAAAATACCGCCGTTGCAGCAGTCCAGGACTACACGAAATTATATTGCAAGAACACGCCGGAAGCATTAGCCGGGGGAAATCCGCCGAACGATACCAAGGACCAGGCAGCAGCCAAAGAAAAAGAAATCAGAAGCAAAATTGCAGCATTAACAATTCAACACATGGAGTAAGAAAGAGAGGAAAGCAGCATGAACAGAGAACAGTTAATGAAAATGAGCAAGAAAGAGTTAAAAGCACGCCTTGTTACCGTGGGTAAAGAAGCCCAGGACAAGAGCGGCGAGGAATTAACCGCCATCATGGACGAAGCAAGGACCATTGGAGAAATCCTGGACGAGATTAAAGCCCGTGAGGAACTTGCAAGAGCCGCAGCAGCAGCGGCAACAGAGGGAGAAGAGCCGGAAGATGATACAAAGGGCGGCGAGGGTGCAGAAACCCAGGATAAGGCAAGAGCGGAAAGCGGCAAAGCCTTAAAGAATGGCAAAGCCGTTAAATTCAAGGCAAAAGCCATTGCAAAGCCTTTAAACACAATCACAACCACAACGGGCGTTGTGATGCCGCACCATACAAGCCCGGATATTTCCCCTACATTCAACAATGTATCGTCCCTTATTGACAGAGTAAAGACCGTTCCACTTGTAGGCGGCGAAAGTTATCAGCGTCCTTATGTGAAATCATACGGGGACGGGGCCGGTAGCACCGCAGAGGGAGCAGATTACAACACATCCGAACCGGAATTTGGTTATTCCGACATTGTACGTGAGAAAATCACGGCATACGCAGAGGAACCGGAAGAAATGCAGAAATTGACAGACGCCGATTATGACGGCGTGGTGGAAGAGAGCGTGACCCGTGCAATTAAGCGTTACGCTTCCCGTCAGATTTTGGTAGGACCCGGCGGAACCGGAAAATTCCGTGGTATTTTCTTCAATCCGGCAAAGGCGGCGGACGATATTATTGACCGCAATACGGACATTACAACGATTACCGCCATTGCAGACGATACCCTGGACGAGATTATTTACTCTTTCGGTGGGGACGAAGATGTGGAAGATATTGCCGTGTTAATCCTCAACAAGAAAGACCTTAAAAAGTTTGCAAAGTTGAGGGATAAGCAGGGGCGTAAAGTCTACACCATTGTGAACCATGGCAACACGGGAACCATTGACGAGGTGCCTTATATCATCAATTCCGCTTGCGGAGAGGTTGGCGGCACCGCAGGAGCCTATTGCATGGCTTACGGTCCGTTATCCAATTACGAGGTTGCCGTATTCTCTGATATTGATGCACAGAAATCAACAGAGTACAAGTTTAAACAGGGTCAGATTGCTTATAAGGCAAGTGTATTTATGGGCGGAAATGTCGTTGCAAGAAACGGCTTTATCCGTGTAAAGAACCCGTCAGCGTAAGAGAAAGGCGGCTAAAGCATGACAAAGAAACAGTTGATTGCGAAAGCCAAATTGAGAATTAGAAAAACATCAAATGATATGTTGGATGAAGATGTGGAGCAGCTTGTAGAAGTTGCCCTTGCAGACTTAAAACGTATCGGTGTGCATAGTTCCTATTTGGATGAAGCAGACATAAAAGACCCCTTAATCATTGAAGCCGTTTTGTTATATTGTCACGCTAATTTTGGAAGCCCGGATAATCAGACACAGTTACTTGCATCCTATGATGCAATGTGTACCAAGATAAAAGGCGGTGGGTATCATAGAGAAGCCAATAAAACTATTGATTAAAAAGAACCAAACAGAATACCAGGAAACGGAAGTAATAGCATCAATTAACCCGGTGGGGCGTGACGAGTTCGCAGCCGCCGGGCAATTGGGTTATAAAGCAACATCACAATTGGAAGTTTGGGACTTTGAATATGACGGGCAAACGGAAGTTTCCATAGACGGAAAGCGTTATGCGGTATACAGAACCTACGGACCGAAGAGCAACGGAAAAACGGAGTTGTATATTGCGGAAAGGGTGGGGAAAGGTTGAAAGTTTCACTTGATAGCCTGGACGAAGAAATAAAAAAAGAATTGGAAAATTTCAATGCGGAAGTGATAAACGCAGCAAATGACAGTTTCCAGGAAACGGCAAAAGAAGCCGCAGAAATGTTAAAAAAAGGCGGACCGTACCAGGAAAGAACCGGAGCATACACAAAAGATTGGGAGGTTGACAAGCGAGGAAGCCGGACAAGTGCAGTTACCGGGTTAAATGGATATAGCGTTTATAACAAGAAGCATTACCAATTAACCCACCTTTTGGAAAACGGACACCAAAGCAGAAAAGGGGGCCGTGTAAAGGCATTTAGCCACATTGCCCCGGTCAATGAACAATTGGGCGAAATGGTAACCGGAAAGATTGAAAGCAAATTAAGGGGGTAAAAATGGCAACGGCAGCAGTATTAACAGAGAGGGCGGAAAGCCTGGGACTACCCATAACAAAAAACGCCTTTGAGGGGACTTTAGAAAACCCCGTGCCGCCATTACCTTACATGGTTTACCTTTTGCCACGGGAAGCAACCGCCGGGGCGGATAGTAGACCGAATAATCTAATGGCGGATGATTGGCAATTGGAACTTTACACCGTTGCAGATGATGAAACGGCGGAAGAAATCAGAACACGGATTGAAAACGAGGTTTTACATGATGTGGACTATGTTAAATTTGTGGCTTATGTGGATAGTGAGGAATGCTTTCAAACGGCCTACGAAGTCACGGGATTATTGAGGAAAGCGAGGAAATAAGAATGGACAAAGAAAGCATTGTTTTAGGTAGCGGAGATTTGTATTGTACAGACTTCCAGGGAACAAACGAAGCAATCCCGGATGATACAGTGATTGAAACGGAAGATAACCGCCTGGGACATATTAAGGGCGGTGCGGAAATCGAGTATGCACCGGAGTTTTACGAAGCAAAAGACGATATGGGTAAGGTTTCCAAAGTAATTATTACAGAAGAGGAAGCCACCCTTAAAAGCGGAATTATGACATGGTGCGGAACAACGCTTGAAAAGTTATGTCAGACCGCAAGAGTGACAGAAGATAAAACAAAGGGAATTAGGACGGTCAAAATCGGCGGTATCGGCAACGCAACGGGTAAGAAATACCTTTTGCGATTTGTCCATAAAGATACCCAGGATGGAAATATCCGTGTAACGATTGTTGGTAACAACCAGGCCGGTTTTACAATTGCCTTTGCAAAGGATAGCGAAACCGTTATTGATGCAGAATTTAAAGCACAGCCTATGGACAAAGAGGGTACTTTAATCCTTTACACAGAGGATATTGACAAAACAGAGTAACCAAAACACGGGCCAACGATAAGAACGGGCGGCCGGTTGAAAAATCGAGCCGCCTTATTACATGAAAGAGAGGAACACAACATGGCAGTAAAAGAATTTAACATGAACAAAATTAAACGCACCTTTTGGCCGTTTACTCTAAAAGATAAAAAGGATGAAAACGGAAATGTGGTTGAAAAAGGTAAGAAAATTATTGTCCGTATGCCACAAAAGGGCGTTTTTGAAGCAATAAAGGATGTAGAAGCCAACGGAACGGGCGAGGATGCCGATACATCAACCATTTACAACCTTGTGGCAGCAGTATTAAACAACAATATGGGAAATGTGGAAGTTTCAGCCGAAGAGGTAGAGAGTTACGACATTGAAGAGTGTACGGCAATCCTTAACGCATACATGGAGTTTGTGGATGAATTAAAAGCAAACCCAAACTAAAAATGCCCTATTATCCACGCCAGGATAAAAAGGGCGAAATCCCGTATACAATCCTTACACGCCCGGAAAAATTGGTTATGGACTATTGCCATATCAATATTTACGAAGTCCAGGAAATGGAAATAGATATTTACCTTTTCTTCTTACGGGAAGCAATGATTTTTGAAAATTCACAGACTGAAGAGGGACGGAAATATTTAAAAGATTGCTTCCGTATGGAGCAGACAAAACCGGACCGTGAGGGATTAAGAGAAAGATTTGGAAAGAAAGGGGGAAAATCAAGTGGCTAACAACATTAAGGGTATTACTATTGAGATTGGCGGAGATACAACCAAGTTGCAAAATGCCTTAAAGGGTGTAAACGGGGACCTCAAAAGTACCAAGAATGAGTTAAAAGAGGTTGAAAAGGGCTTGAAATTAGACCCCAAGAATACCGAACTTTTAGCACAGAAACAACAGTTGCTTACAAAGGCAGTAGGCGAAACCAAAGATAAATTAGATGTATTAAAAACGGCAGAAGCCCAGGTGGAGCAGCAGTTTAAAAACGGCGAAGCATCCGAGGAGCAGTACCGGGCAATCAAACGTGAAGTAATCGCAACGGAAGCAGAACTTAAAAACCTGGAAGAGCAAGCAAAGGCGAGTAATTCAACGCTTGCAAAGGTGGGGGATGCTTTTGGAACGGTAGGGGATAAGGCAACCAAAGCCGGGGAAAAGATGATGCCCGTAACGGCCGGAATAACCGCATTAGGAGCAGCCGGGGTTGCTGCATCTATGGAATTAGATAACGGCTATGACACCATTATTACCAAGACAGGAGCAGCCCGGGAAGCCCTGGAAAGCCTTACGACAGTAGCGGACAATGTATTTTCAGATATGCCAACTACAATGGATGATGTGGGCGTAGCGGTTGGAGAAGTAAATACAAGGTTCGGGGCAACCGGGACAGAGTTAGAAAATCTTTCAAAAGAATTTATTAAATTTGCAAACATCAACGGAACGGATTTAAACACGGCTATTGATAGCGTGGACAGTATTATGACAAAATTCGGCGTTGATGCCTCACAGACAAAAAATGTGTTGGGGCTTATGACAAAAGCGGGCCAGGACACGGGTATTTCAATGGAAACATTGGAAACCGCACTTACAACCAACGGCGCAAGCCTTAAAGAAATGGGGCTTGATTTAACATCATCCGTTAATTTGCTTGCACAAATGGAAGCAAGCGGCGTTGATGTTTCAACCGCACTTGCCGGAATGAAAAAAGCGGTTCAGAACGCAACGGCAGACGGCAAGAGTGCAGACGAAGCATTGACCGAAACAATAGATAGCATTAAAAACGCAAAGACAGAAACGGAAGCCTTAACCATTGCATCCGACCTTTTCGGAAAGAAAGGTGCGGCGGAAATGACCCAGGCAATCCGTGAGGGGCGTTTATCCGTAGACGATTTAAGCGGTGCTTTATCAGACTATGGGGATGTGGTAAGTGACACATTTGAAACCACATTAGACCCGTGGGATGATGCAGCCGTAGCAATGAACAATTTGAAACTTGCCGGGGCAGACCTGGGAAGTTCCATTTTAACCACATTGCAGCCAACAATTGATAAGGTTGTGAATAAGGTAAAAGAGTTTACAACATGGTTTAAAAACCTGGACGACAACACAAAGCAGATGATTGTAAAAATCGGAATGATTGTTGCGGCTATCGGCCCGGCTTTAATCATATTTGGGAAAATGTCAACGGGAATATCCGGGGTAATAAAAACCGTAACGGGATTAACAAGCAAAATAGGCGGAATGAGTGGTGTTTTATCAGCACTCACGGGACCGGTTGGAATAGTGATTGCTATTATAGCGGCACTTGCCGCCGGGTTCATTGCTTTATATAAAACGAATGATGAATTTAAAGAGAAAGTGGACGGGACCATAGGAAAGGTAAAGGATGCCTTTTCGCAGATGTGGACAACTATACAACCGCTTTTGGAGAGCCTAAAGCAAGCGTTTATTAACCTCATGGCTGCATTAAAACCCGTATTTGAATTTGTTCTTACATACATAGCAAGTATTGTAAATGAGGTTATCAATGCAGCAGCACCGATAATTGCAGCAATCCAAAATGTGATTGATTTTGTTACCAATATCATAAATGCCATTATAGCGTTATTACATGGAGATTTTGACGGTTTCTTTTCGTATCTGCAAGGTGCGTTTAATAGTGCAATATCGTTTGTAAAAAACATCATCCAGGCGGTTATAAATTTCATAATCGGATTTTTAGAGGGGTTCGGCGTAAATGTAAAAACATTATTTACCAATATTTGGAATAGCATTGTTGCCGTATTCCAGGGCGTGGGTCAGTGGTTCAGTGATCGATTTACGGAAGCATGGAACGCAATAACCACAATTTTTTCTGCAATCGGTTCATGGTTCGCCGCCAGGTGGAACGACATAAAAACCGCCCTTGCGACCGTGGCAACGTGGTTTCTTACCATGTTTACAAATGCCTATACGAATGTAACAAACGTATTCGCTGCAATTGGTTCATGGTTTGGGGCAAGGTGGACGGAGATAAAAACCGCCCTTGCATCCGTTCCGGCATGGTTTAAAACACAGTTTGATAACGCATGGACGAATATTAAAAACGCCTTTGCCAATGTGACTTCTTTCTTTTCCGGTTTGTGGGGAAAAATCAAAGGCTGTTTTGTAAATGTGGGCGTGAAAATCGGTTCGGCGGTTGGGGGCGCTTTTAAATCAGCAATAAACAGTTGCCTTTCTACCATAGAGGGCGTTGTAAATAAGTTTATCGGAATGATAAACGGCGTTATTGACGTCATCAACGAGATACCGGGCGTTTCCCTGGGCAAGATAGGCACGCTTTCCTTGCCGAGACTGGCAAAGGGCGGCGTATTGAAAGAGGGAACCGCCATGGTAGCGGAAGCAGGCCCGGAACTTCTTAGCATGGTAAACGGAAAGGCGGTTGTAACGCCGCTTTCCGGCAGTGCAAAGAACCAGGCCATGGAAAACGCAGGAAAAGGCGGCGGTGGGTATGTTCAGAATGTGAACATCACAAGCCCAAAGGCATTAAGCCCGTATGAGATAGCGAGACAGACCAGGTTACAGACAAGAAGCATGATTTTGGCAGTACAAAGGGGGTAAGGGGAAATGTCAGACATTAAAGTGGTTTGCACCAGTGACAAAAACGTGTCCCTTACCTTTACCTGGGGCGATTTTACACCGTTCCACCTGGTAGACATTGAGGGGATTTACGGCATTGAAAGCAACATGGTAACGAGCGAGAACACGACCACGGACGGCAGCACCTACCAGGGAGCCACCGCAAAGGAAAGAAACATCGTCATTACCGTGGAAATGGACGGAAATTATAAAGAAAACCGTAACCTTTTATACCGCACATTCCCCATAAAGCGGACGGGAACAATGCAGTATATAGAGGACGGAGAAGCCAAGGCCATAGAATATGAGGTTGAAAGCGTCATACCGGGAGCCACAACGGGCGTGGTGCGTGATTATACCATTTCCCTTAAATGCACGGACCCGTATTTTAAGGACCTGGCAGACATTGAAGTGGTTATGGCGTCATGGGTAAGTGACTTCTATTTTCCGGCGTGTTTCCCGGAAGAGGGCCGCATATTTGGACACCGTGAAGCGGATTTGGTAAAGGAGATTGAAAACGAAAGCGGAGCGGACAACATAGGTATTGTGGTTATATTCCGGGCAGACGGAGCCGTGAAGAACCCGGCCATTTACCACACGGAAAGCGGAGAATTTACCAAGGTTGGATATTTGGACAATGATTTTATCATGTCATCCGGTCAGTATGTGATTATAAATACCTACACCGGGAAGAAAAACGCCTACCTTTTGGACGGCGTGACCCAGGCGGAGATTGAGAACCATAAAGACAATTACGGGGTCATTGACTGGGACACCGTTATTGAAAAATACGGGACGGTAATAAACGAATATCTGGACGAGGACGGGGAATTTATCCAGTTGCAGGACGGAACCAACACATTGACATACACGGCGGACGAGGGCACCAATTACCTTTCCGTGTCGGTATATTACAGAATTTCATATTTGGGGGTGTGATTATGGAAATACACGTTTATGACCGGAACCTTAGACGCCTGGGGCATATCGAAAATCACACGTCTTTACAGTGGCACCGCAAATATTACGAATGTGGCACGTTTGAGTTACATTGTCCGGTAACGGCGGAAAATTTACGGCTATTGCAACCGGGGAACATTATAACCAAGGGGGACAACAAGCAGGAAGCCGCCGTGATACGTGGGGACCAGGCGGAAGAGGAAAGCACCCTGGTAAATGAGATTACCAGGAACGGCTTTTTTCTTCCCGTCTACCTGGGGGACCGGTTGACGGGTCCACAGTTTAATTTTAACGGCACCGTGGAAGCGGCCATGCACTACATGATTGGACGCATGGAGCAAATACCGCTTTTACAGATAGGGGCGACGACCGGGGACACTACAAAAGTGCAATTCCAGGCAACTTATAAGAATGTCCTGGAATACTTCACGAAGTTGGCGAAGTTTGCAGAAATAGGTTTCCGTATCGTGCCGGACTTCAAAAAAAAGACCATGACCTTTGAAACCTACAAAGGCGTGGACCGTACCCAGGCACAAGGGGAAAATCCAAGGGTCATATTTTCAGAGAGTTACGACAATCTAAACCAGGCAAAACATAATTACAGTGACGCAACCTATAAGACCAAGGTAATTGTGGGCGGAGCAGGGGACGGCCTGGACCGTATCTTTGTAACCGTGGGCGGCGGAACCGGATTTGATTTACGGGAAGTGTTTTTGGACGCCAAGGACATAAACAAAGAAGCCCTTACAAACGCCGAGTATTTGGAAGCCCTTAAAACCAGGGGGCAGGAGTTTCTTAACGAAAACAAGATATTTGAAAACTTTGAAGCGGAAGCGGAAGCAGATGTAAATTTTACCTACGGAAAAGACTATGACCTGGGGGACGTTGTGACCGTAAAGAAGAAAAAGTGGAACACCGCACAGAACCTTAGAATTACGGAACTTTGCGAGGTTTACGAATATGGGGGCATGTATGTGGTGCCTACTTTTGGGGACGCCCTACCCACAACAATAAAATGGGACGAATAGAGGAAAGGAGAGGAAAAAGACCATGGCAGTAAGAGGATTTTTTTACAACGCTACCGACCTAAACGATAAAGAGCATATGTATAACGGCCAGGACATGAACGAGGACAAAGCCCCGTTCTATAAAGAGGGCGTTGCATACGGCCATTTGCAAGTGACGGCACCGGGCGGCACCATGGAAGTGACGGTGGACGGCGGAACCCGGACCGGGTACGCATATATCAATTTACATACTATCCACAATACCGCACCGTTGACCCTTACATTGAGCCAGGCAAGCGGAACGCTTCCAAGGATTGACCGCATTGTATTAAGGAATGACGAAACTGAAAGAAAGCCGAGTATTTACGTCTTAGAGGGTGCTTTTTCAAGCAATCCGCAGGCCCCAGAACTGGTAAACAATGATGTTATCCAGGAAAAGAGCCTGGCCCGTGTCTATGTGGCCGCCGGAGCGGTTGAGATTACCCAGGCAGATATTACGGACGAAAGGGCGGACAAGACGGTTTGCGGCTTTATCGGTTCACAGTTTGAAGAACTGGACTTTTCCCAGTGGTCCGCCCAGTTTAACAAATGGTTTTCGAGCGAGAAAAAAGCGGTGGAAAAAGACCATGCCGCTTTCATCAAAGAATACACCGCAATGGTGCAGCAGTTTCAGACAGAGCGGACGGCACAGTGGGACGAATGGTTTGCGGCAAAGCAGGAGCAGCTTGCCGGGGACGTGGCCGGAAAATTGCAGTTGCAGATTGACGGGTTAAGAACCAAGGTTCACAACATGGCCCACAAAGTCAATGTTGCCTATTTACTGGAAACAATCCAGGCGGCGGTCACGGTAACGCTCACGAACATTACAACGGGAACGGTGCAGACGGCGGCAATTACAGAAAGCGGCATAGGCTTTTACATCACGGAAGCCGGGGACTATACCCTGGAAACCAATATGGAAAGCGTCATGGTAACGCCGAAGCGGCTTTCCATAGATTATATGGACCTTATGCACACAACCACGGTTTCCTTGCGTGAGGGCACCAATATGGCCTATATCGGCAATTACATGGGAACGTATTTATTAAAAGAAAGCGAGGTATAACACATGAAAGGATTTCCTAAAGTAATCAAAACCAAGTCCGACCTGGTAAACACCTTTAAACTGGTGCAGAAAAAGAGACTGAAAAAGGAAGATTGGTTGGCAGCAGTTGAAAAACTGGAAAATCAGAACTGGATTATGTGCCCGGTCATTGAACTGTCAGAGGACAGAAAGACGGTAAAAATTGTGTTTTGTGCAGAGGTGGCAGCAGGGCAGAGAATCAAGAATGGAGCCGTTTACCCTACCGTCCAGGCCGTTGAAACGGTGGAAGTGGAGAAAGATACCACAGAAGCGGAAAACGCCGCCACAGAGGGCCAGGAAGCCGCCACAGAGGACACCACGGCAGCAGGACAGAACAACACAATTTCTTTTACGGTGCTTACCCTTTCAAAAGCCGTAAACATTGGCACTGTAACAATCGGTATTCCGGCAGCGGTTACGTTCTATGACCGTATGGGTATCACGGAAGAGGAAGTGGAAGAAATGAAAGGAGCGTTGGCATAATGAGCAGACTTTTTATTTATGACGAGAACATGACGGACGAGCGGGCCAAAATCACGGTTGCAAAAATGGCGGCCATTTCCAACATTGTGGCACCGGAAAAAGAGTATATCCAGTACAGTGCCCAGGGAGCCGTCACAATTATGGCCAGGTGCGTCATTGCGGTAGGGGAAAACGCAGTATTCAAGACGGCGGAAACCGTACTTACCAAAGCCAATTTGGACCAGGGAAGCGATTTTGTACACGGTTCGGACTATTACATTTACATTTGTGACCCTGGGACGGACGCCCAGGACGAACTTTATTTGATTTCCTTAAATTCTTCCTGGCCGGACGGGGACGCCTGGGACGATACCAATACCCGTAAAATCGGCGGTTTCCATTATGGCCGTGTAAGAAATACGGACGATTACGGGCGTGCGGTCAATGCGTCCGGGTCCGTAAGGGGCAGCGGTTGGGAGAGCAACACCCGTGTGGATATTCTGCCTAACAGTGTATGGACCACAAAGCACCGTCCGAAATGCGACCCGTCCGGTATGGTGTACCTGGGGAACGCATTATGGGGAGACATTTACCTTTCCAGTGATGACGGGGCAAATGGTTTACAATCCGTGTATGGCGGCACGCCGATAACCGGAACCGAGGGCCTTAACTGGTATATTGCAGGAGAACGGGCCAGACGTGTAGGAAACGCTTGCCGGATTACATGGAATTTACCGTGGCAGCAGACGGAAGCCCCCAGGGCCTTGACGCTTCCAACGCCAACGGACACACGGCCACCACAAACAAGGCAAGAACCGCAGTTGGAAAGATTGCCAACGCCATAAGTGCTTTAAATATTTGTGACCTGGTGGGTAATGTGTGGAAGTGGCTTAATGAACTTTTGCACGACCCAACGGCGGCAAGTGCGGCATGGTATGACGTTTTCGGTGGCGGCTACGGTCAAGCGTATATGTATTCAAGCACTGGCTTGCACGCCCTCATTGGCGGCGGCAGTTGGAGCGACGGCGTGCGTTGCGGTTCGCGGGCCGTCCGTTGCAACAATTACCCGTGGAACGTGTACGCGAGCGTTGGCGTGTGGTGCGTGTGTGACAGTCTGTAATCCCGTAGGGGTGGGCGAAAGCCCAACCCCTACAACGAAGAGGAAAAGAAGTAATGGCAGAGGAAAAAGAACCGGAACAAATAGACGCCTACATGGGCACTATGGAATTGTACCAAAAAATTTATGATTTTCTTTTATACATTTACCCTATCCTGGCCCAGTTTCCGAAATTTGAAAAGTTTGCATTGCAGACGCAGATTAAGACGGCAATATTTGAAATGCTAAAAGATGTAATCCGTTTCAAGAAAACGGGTACGAAAAGCCATATTTATGCGGCGGACGTGGAATTGCAGCAGATTAAAACATTGATACGTCTATCCTACGATTTGCAGTATAAAGCAATAAGCAAGCACCGCTATGAGGTCATCAGCCGCCACACCAGGGCAATAGGCGGCACCATGAACGGCGTCATTGAAGCGGTAAAGGCCGGAACCTGGAAACCGGATAAGTAAATGATTTGGGGAAACTGTTAATTCGCACCGGGCCTTTCCTGGCTTGCACGCCCTCATTGGCGGCGGCAATTGGAACAACGGCGTGCATTGCGGTTCACGGGCCGTCAATTGCAACAATTACCCGTGGAACGTGAACACGAACATTGGCGTGTGGTGCGTGTGTGACTAATCGGCATTTTCAGACACAGAAGCCCCTAAAAAGGCCACTGGCAAAGATTTATCAATCTATCTTTATGATAAGTCAGACGGTTTTCCCGTTCCGGCGTTTGTCCGGACAAATTAACAAAGGCACCGCCTTTTGAGTAAAAAATATTTGAAAATTGGTAGGGCAAAAATGAAAACAGTTAAAGGATTACATGAGAAAATGTACACCTTTGACAATGCCAATATCTCATTCCACAAAGCCGCAGAAAATAAGCGGTTCCATGAAGAGGTATTGGCTTTTTCTATGTCAAAGGAAGATGAACTATTAAGGGCGTGCGAGGAAGTGGAAACACTCACATATTCCCAGGGACCTTATACCGTGTTCAAAGTGTGGGAGCCTAAAGAGCGACTTATCATGGCCTTACCATTTTATGACAGAGTGGTGCAGCACATGATTGTAAATGCAATCGGACCGGTATTTGAAGAAAGGTTTTATTGCCATTCCTATGCTTGCCGTGAGGGGAAAGGTATGCACGCCGCAAGCAATCAGTTATACAAATGGCTTTATGAACTCATGGTTGTGCAGGGGCTACGGATATACGCCTTTAAAGGGGATATAAGTAAATACTTTGCGTCTATACCGCATGACGGCCTAAAAGATGAAAACAGACGGTACATAGGGGACAAGAAAGCCCTTTACCTTATGGATAACATCATAGACAGAAACGGCATATTGCCGGACGGCGTGGGCATACCAGTGGGGAACCTTACAAGCCAGTTATTTGCCAATGTGTACGGCAACCGCCTGGATAAATTCATAAAACACACATTGCACATTAAATACTATATCCGGTATATGGACGATTTTATAATTCTTTCCCCGGATTTAAACCAGTTAAAGGAATGGGAAAAGCGGATTGAAGAATTTTTGGAAGAGGAAATGAAATTGCACATAAACCCTAAAAGCACCATTCTATACGCCGGGAACGGTGTGGACTTTTGCGGATATATCCACCACCCAACATATAGGAAAGTGCGTAAGGGGTCCGTCCGGCGGTTGAAAAAGGACGTAAAGCACCTAAAGGCCGGGGAACTGGACTGAGAAACCTTTAACCGGAAATATCAAAGCCGCCTGGGGCACATGGGGCACGCCGATACCTACCACGTAACAAAGGCCATTGAATATGATTTACTGTTTTGGGAATTTGAGCAGACCCAAAGCGGCCTTTTGGTTCCGGCGTAAGTGGGTCAGAATTTCAACACCACGGGGCGTATAATAAGCCCATGAACATTTGAGGAAAAGAAGATAAAGGAATGGATTTACAGACACTTATTATTGCAATGAGTATTCCGAGCGGCGTAACCGCTTTCTGTTTTTGGATGATTGAACAGAAAATAAAGAAGCAGCAGGCGGAAGCGGAAGAAAAAGAAAAAATCCGTGAAAAAAACGAGGTCCTTATCATAAAAAGCGTCATGGCGTCTATTGCCCTGGGGGAAGCGGCGGCCACGGCCTTAAAGAATGGACACGCCAACGGAGAGACAGAAGCCGCCCTGGAATATGCCCGTAAGATTAAGCATGAACAAAAGGACTTCTTAACGGAGCAGGGCATAAAAGGGATTTACGAATAATCAGAACCAACAAGCCAAGAGGCTTTTGGAAATATAAGAAAGGAGAAAAGACCACATGAAAAATATTAACTGGACCAGGAAATTGACAAGCCGGAAAATGTGGACGGCGGTAGCGTCCTTTGTTTCCATGATGATTGTAGCCACCGGGGGAGCAGAGAACACCGCCACCCAGGTAACGGCCCTTATCATGGCCGGGGCGTCAGTGGTGGCCTACATCATTGGCGAGGGTTTGACAGACGCCGCCAACGTGGAAACCGAAGTGGAAGTGACAACGGAAGAGGAAGTGTAAGCCATGGACAAGCAGGAGTTTATTAAAAAGATTGCCGGGTACGTGCAGAAACACGCCCCGGCATACGGGATTTTGGTACATAGTCCGATTATAGCCCAGGCGATACTTGAAAGCGGTTGGGGAGAAAGCCGCCTGGCCGCCGTGTATCACAATTATTTTGGGCTGAAATGTGGGACAAAATGGACCGGGAAAAGCGTAAACCTTTCCACCATGGAAGAATATACGCCGGGAACCCTTACACAGATTAAGGACAATTTCCGGGTGTATGACAACATGGAAGAGGGCGTAAAAGGCTATTTTGAATTTATCCAGTTGTCCAGGTATCAGAATTTACGGGGCATTATGGACCCGGAAACGTACCTTAAAACCATTAAGGCGGACGGGTACGCAACCAGTAGCAAGTATGTGGACAATACCATGAGGATTGTTACACAGTACGATTTACAGCAGTATGATGTGAAAGGAGCCGGAAACATGGCAAAATTGGCAAGTGCAGTATTAGCCCAGGCAAGGGCGTGGATTGGCCGAAATGAAGCGGACGGCACCCACAAGGGCATTATTGACGTGTACAACGGCCACAAACCATTGGCGAGGGGTTACAAAGTCAAATATACAGACGCCTGGTGTGCCACCTTTGTTTCCGCCGTGGCTATCAAGTGCGGTTTGACTGGCATTATACCGACAGAGTGCAGTTGCGGCCAGATGATTGCATTATTCAAGAACCTGGGGGAATGGCAGGAAAGCGACAGCAGGACGCCAAGCCCTGGGGATATTATTTTTTACGATTGGGACGATACCGGGGCCGGGGATTGTACCGGGTGGCCGGACCATGTGGGTATTGTTGAGAGCGTGAGCGGCGGAAAGATTACCGTTATCGAGGGAAATAAAAACAATGCCGTAGGCCGCAGGACATTGGCCGTAAATGGTCGATATATCCGTGGTTATGGCGTGCCGAGATATGACAAAGAAAACGCCGGGAGTGGGTCCCAGGCCACAAAGAGCGTGGCAGCAGTAGCCAAGGAAGTAATTGCCGGGAAATGGGGAAACGGTAAAGAGAGAAAGAACCGCCTGGAAGCCGCAGGGTATAATTACAATGAGGTCCAGGCAAAGGTCAACGCTATGTTGAGATAGTAACTATCAATACCGCCTTTTGGAATACGTCCGCCAGGGACGTGCAAGGAATTTAATATGTCACGGAGAAAGGACACGTCAATAAAAGGCGTGCCCTTTTTGTCTAATGTATTTCCAGTAATTCATCATAAGTTGTTTGGAGAACATCACGAATACCTTTTAATTGACTCAACTGTATATGTTGTATTCCCCTTTCAATTTTTACCAATGCTTCACGGGTCATGTCTATATCAAGTAATTGTAAATCACGGACAAGAGCGGTTTGCCCTATATTGCGTGATTTTCTTATTCTTCTTATATTTTGGCCTATGGTATTTCCGGTATCGTCTTTTATTTTGACTTGTAACATTGTGGCCCCTTTCTGGACTAATATTAGTCCTTTTTTCTTTATTTTACGGGGAAGTGTGTGTTATAATGGGACTAATACAAGTCCACTATTGAATTGCACAATGGGGACACAGTATAAAACCAACAAAAGGAGATTGGAAAATGGGACTTTTCGGAAAGAAAAAAGAAGCGAAAGAACAAAAACCGATTGAAGAGGTAATGGCTCAAAATGTATTTGGAAAAACATTACTGCCTGGGGAAAAGATTGATTATTGTATTCAAGGAAAAGGCCAGGCGGAAAAGTTGGTTTTTTCAACGGCAGTTTTGGCGGTAACGGAAAAAAGGTGCCTATATTTTGAGCAGGACGGGAGCCAATCAAAAACGGAAACGCTCATGTATGACAAAATCGTTGCAATATCCCAAAATACGGGATTTGAAAAGAAAATGGGAAATTATATTGGCGTAACCATTACCACGGCGGACGGAAAAGACAGAGTGGTAAGGTGCGTAAGCAATGAAGCAAACCAGGCAAAAGTCAACGAAATTATTTTCATAATAGAAAGCAGAAGATAAAAACAACCCTCAATGTGAAGCAGAAAGCAGCCACACATTGAGGGATTTTTATAAAAAAATAAAAATATGTCGTAATATGTATTGACATATGCCGACATATGTTGTATAATAAAGACAGTTAAGAGAGATACTTAACGAATACATGGGCAAGCATAGAAAGGAGATAAGATGAGCGAGAACATGACAGACAAGCAAATGGAAGTAATCCTTAACCTGGTGGCCGATAAATTCAGTAATTGCAAGAACATGGAAGAGGTTGCCAAGGCGGTGCAGGAAGTCAGAGACATGGCAAAAAAAGAAAAGCCTAACGAATAGGCTTTAGGGGTACAGAAAGGGCGGTGGACTTGCCAAAGCCGCCCAAACTGTAAAATTATTATAAATCATTTGGCAAGAGAAAGGAAGAGGGAATTTGCCGAAATAGGAAGAGAGGTTGGAAAATGCCAAGAACTAAAACCGGAGAATTTAATCAAATTGCATACCAAAACGAATTTAACAAAAGGAATTATGACCGCATAGAAATAAAGGTGCCAAAAGGTAAAAAAGCAGTAATTCAAGCGGCGGCAATGGCAGCAGGGCAGAGCGTAAGCGAATTTATCAGCCAGGCCATTGACAAAAGAATGGAAAGCGGTGGACAGTAGAGCCGCCGGGAAAGGATAAGAATATGAAAACATGGTATTGTGTAACATCTTCATTTGATGATAGGGGCAGAGTGGTGGCAGCAATCACAGCAAGCAAAGAAGCGGAAACGTGCCCGGAAAGCACATACACAAGCACAAGCCGGAAAGATATTTATAATGATTGGTTTGGAAGCACAGAGGAAGCACAAGCATGGGTGGAGCAGGCCCGTTGTGCATAAGAATAAACGCCAGGGCGGCAGCAGGAACCGCCCGGCAATTAAAACGGCCACGCCGACCATGGGCGGCGTGAGGGTCCGAAGCCCCTACAATGCAATGGTGGGCATTGTGGTGTTGGTTGACAAGTTTCTGCCAGGGTTTAATGTGAACCGGGCGGCGTGTAGCAGGACAGGCAAACAGGCGGCACGCCTGGGCGGTGGGCAATCGTCCTAACCAAAATAAAAGCCGGGAGCCTGGACCCCACAATGTCCACATCATTGTAAATAGAAAAAGTATAACGCACCGGGCACAATATGAATTACGATTACCATAGGAATTACTTGCCGGGAAGCGATAAAACAACGGCACGGACTTTTTCGTGCCCGTTTTATCACAAGAGAGGTAATTTCATGGGAAAATTATTTAAACATTTGAGCCAAAACGATAGAATTAAAATGGAAACTATGTTAAATTCCGGCCATAAAGTAGTAGAGGTTGCGGAATATTTGCACGTTCATAGAAGCACTATTTATAGGGAGATAAAGAGGGGAGAATATACCCACAGAAATAGCGATTACACAGAGGAAACAAGGTATAGCAGCGATTTAGGACAAAAGAACCATGATTGGAACGCCCAGGGAAAAGGGCGGAATATAAAAATAGGAAATGACCGCCCACTTGCGGAATATATAGAGGGGAAAATAATAGAAGATAAATATAGCCCGGAAGCGGCATTGGCGGCGGCAGCAGAAAGCGGCATAGAGTTTACTACTTCTATCAGTGTAAGAACATTATACCGATACATTGATAAGGGAATTTTCCTTAAACTCACAAACAAAGATTTGCCAGTAAAGGGGAAAAGGAAAAAGCATAATAAAAGGGTTAAAGTGCAAAAAAGAGCGTCCGCAGGGGAAAGCATAGAGAACCGCCCGGACGAAGTAAAGGACCGGGAAATTTTTGGACACTGGGAAATGGACACGGTAAAGGGCAAACAAGGGGTAACAAAGTCGTGTATGCTTGTGCTTACGGAGAGAAAAACAAGAGATGAAATAATAGTGAAATTACCGGACCAAAAGGCGGCCAGTGTAGTAGAAGCCATTGACCGATTAGAAAGGAAATGGGGCGATATGTTCACAAAGGTATTTAGAAGCATTACCGTAGATAATGGCGTGGAGTTTTCAGACTATGAGGGGTTAGAACGGTCTGTATTGCATGAGGGAGAAAAGCGGACCTTTGCCTTTTATTGCCACCCTTATAGCAGTTGGGAGAGGGGCAGCAACGAAAACAATAACCGCCTTATCCGCCGACACATACCGAAAGGGGAAGATTTTGACGAGAAGCAGGACCGGGACATTGAATATATAGAAAACTGGATAAATAACTATCCAAGGGGGATTTTTGGCTTTAAGACATCCGCCCAACTCTTTGAAGAGGAAATAAGGAAACTGGCTTAGAAAAAAATTCAAAAACTTGTCGCAAAACTATTGACAAAATATATTGCTAAGTTGTAAAATCAAGTACGACAAGGGTTAATAACTCTATCGCACTTGATTTTTTATTATAGAAAATATGAGTGCTACAAGAGAATTAAAAAACTCTTGTAGCACTTTTTATTTTGCCAATTTTTAAGGAAAGGTGGGCGGAAACGTGAAAAAAGGAGATAAGCGTATTACATACGCCGACAGACAGAAGATTGAAGCAATGGAGCGAACCGGGGCAAAGGTTACAGATATTGCAAAGGCGGTTGGGTTTCACAGAGCAACGATTTATAACGAATTGAAGCGTGGGGGAACACCATACCGGGCAGAAGTAGCACAGAGAAGTTTATAAATGCCAGGCGGCAGCAGTATAGAAAGGAACTCAACATGAAAGTGTGGATATTACGAGGGACAGACCCGGAAACATTGGAAGAAAAGATAAATAAGCAGTTGGAAGAGGTGGAAAAGGTAAAATCATTTTTCCATACGCCAACGGTTCAGTATCAAACGGCAGTAGTGCCGCAGATGCGAGGGGATAAGGTAACGGGTTATAAGGTGGAGTATTCAGCAATGGTTGCAGTAGAAGCAAAACCGTTATTCCGGGAAGCGTAGGTGGCAGCAGATGAAAAGAAAATTAAAGGTTAATGACTTTTTTTGTGGATGCGGCGGAATGGGTATTGCATTTAAAAATGCCGGGTATGAAATAGCCGGGGCATGGGACTTTGATAAATACGCCGTGGAGAGCTACCGGGCAAACGTAGGGGACCATGTACAGAAAGCAGACATTAAGGAATTACACCAAGCAGACATCCCACAAGCGGATGTGTGGGCGTTTGGTTTCCCATGCCAGGATTTGAGCGTTGCCGGAAAGCAACGGGGCATGATTTTAAAATGCGAGGATTGCGGCGAGGAAATAGAGATAAACCCGGAAGAGTACACGGGCAACACCATTTGTCCTAAGTGCAGCA
>ENA-ORSI01001220-ORSI01001220.1-human-gut-metagenome-genome-assembly--contig:-NODE-1220-length-23400-cov-4.508846_pt1 | contig 23400 bp, 12 predicted proteins | sample MGYA00242187_ERZ509154 | MGnify/ENA primary metagenome ERZ509154 (study PRJEB26280, sample SAMEA2338627) | human gut metagenome | biome: human gut; feature: human-associated habitat; material: faeces...
CTGATGGTGTTATGGCTCAGACAAGAGAGCATATCCTTCTTGCTCGTCAGGTTGGTGTTCCTTACATCGTTGTATTCATGAACAAGTGTGATATGGTTGATGATCCAGAACTTCTTGAATTAGTAGATATGGAAATCAGAGAACTTCTTAACGAGTACGGATTCCCAGGAGATGATACTCCAATCATCCAGGGTTCAGCTCTTAAGGCTCTTGAAGATCCTAACAGCGAATGGGGTGATAAGATCCTTGAGCTTATGCATACTATTGATGAGTATGTTCCAGATCCAGAAAGAGATACAGATAAGCCATTCCTTATGCCTGTAGAGGATGTATTCTCTATCACAGGACGTGGTACTGTTGCTACTGGTAGAGTAGAGAGAGGTGTTCTCCACGTTAATGAGGAAGTTGAAATCGTTGGTATCCACGAAGATATCCGTAAGGTAGTTGTAACTGGTATCGAGATGTTCAGAAAGCTTCTTGATGAGGCTCAGCCAGGTGATAACATTGGTGCACTTCTTAGAGGTGTTCAGAGAGACGAAATCCAGAGAGGACAGGTTCTCTGCAAGCCAGGTTCAATCACACCACACCACAAGTTTACAGCTCAGGTTTACGTATTAACAAAGGACGAGGGTGGACGTCATACTCCATTCTTCAACAACTACAGACCACAGTTCTACTTCAGAACAACTGATGTAACTGGTGTTTGTGAGCTTCCAGCTGGTACAGAAATGTGCATGCCTGGTGATAACGTAGAGATGACAGTTGAACTTATCCATAACGTAGCTATGGAGCAGGGTCTTCGTTTCGCTATCCGTGAGGGTGGTAGAACAGTTGGTTCTGGTGCTGTTGCAACAATCATCGAGTAATTGTTATTAATACAGTTCTTTCAAGGGTTTCCGAGTTTATCGGAAACCCTTTTTTGTGCGGGCAGCTCCTTGAGAAGTCATGGAAAGTTAGCGGTCGTGCTCGCGAAGTAATGAACTGGAATATGATAAAAAGAGGAGTACAACATGCTATACATAATGCGTCATGGCAGGACGGACTGGAATGTGCGTCATAAATTGCAGGGAAGAACAGATATACCGCTTAATGATGAAGGTAGAATGATGGCGGCAGAGGCTGGGAAACGGTATGCAGATATACATTTTGACATATGTTATTCATCTCCTTTAGAAAGAGCAAAAGAAACGGCGGAGATTTTCTTGAAGGGAAGAAATGTTCCTGTGTATACAGATGACAGACTTGTTGAGATGGGATTTGGAGTATATGAAGGAATAGAAAATTCATTTGCTATAGATGACTGTCCGATTAATACTCTTTTTAAGAAGCCTGATAAGTATGTTACAGTTGAAGGTGGGGAAAGCTTTGAGGAGCTTTTTGCAAGAACAGGAGAGTTTATAGATAATGTGGTTATGCCACAGGTTAATAGTGGTAAAGATATACTGATTGTTGGTCATGGTGCAATGAACTGCAGTATTATAGCAAAATTCAGAGGAACACCACTGGATAAATTCTGGGATGGAATGACTGATAATTGTCAGGTAGTAAAGCTTATATAATATTATAAAACACAATTTTTACGATTTATTCAGACCAAATCATGCTTGGTTTCGTATATAAGTATAGAAGTTAATAAATGAGACTTTGACTTACAACGGAAGGTTAGGATGGTGATTGGGATGAGTAGGAGAGATGGCAGGAGAAAATACAAAAGAAGAGGAAAAAGGAAGAATCAAATATTCCTTGTAATGATGACTATACTGGCATGTACGGTTACAATTGTATTAACAGTAAAGATGAATAATCAGAATGTCAGCAAAGGTGTAGCAGTTGGTGCAGAATATACAGCGATTAAGAGCGATGGTAATGTGACGGAGGAACAGCTTTCTGTAAGTGAAGAGACTGTAAATGATTTACCAGATGTATACAGAATAGAATGCTATGAATCGCTTAATCAGAATCCAGAGCTGCCAACAGGATGCGAGATTACATCGTTAACCTCCGTACTAAATTATTATGGCTGTAATGTTGATAAAACAACTATGGCAGATGAATATCTTAAGAAAGGCAATGGCAGCTTCTACGAAATGTTTCTTGGTAATCCAAGGGATAACACAAGTTATGGATGCATGTCACAACCAATTGTTAATGCAGCTAATAAATATTTCAAAGTTAATAATATGTCAGCAGTTGCAAAGAATATAAGCGGAACAGATTTTAAAGAGATTCTTGGTATGGTTGCTCAGGGTGACCCGATAGTAATATGGAATACAATAGATATGAGACAGCCATATGAATCTAAGACATTTGTATTTAATGGGAAAGAATACACATGGATGTCTCCAGAACATTGTGTTGTAATTACAGGATATGATCTTAATAAGAATATTGTTTATATAATGGATCCTATGGAAGGTAACATAACAAGGAATCTTGAGACATTTCAATCAAGATATGAAGAGATGCACAGCCAGGCTGTCTATATTATAGAATAATTAAGGGAGGGCAATATTGTCCTCCCTTTAGTCATGTTATTAGTTTGATTTAATATTGTGCCTTGCATTAAGCTTCTTGGCACAATGTATGAATGCAGGGAATAAAAATGCGTCAGCAGCAATCCATGCGATTGGTGAGGCGAGGCATGCCCCAATGAATCCAATATTTGGAATAAGTATGATGGCTGCAAACGCACGGCCAATCATCTCTAAGATACCAGCTGATATTGCAAATACGGAGAAGCCCATACCCTGTATGCAGAATCGGACTACGTTAACACCTGTAAGCGGAATGTAGAAGCATGCAGATGCAAGAATGAACTGTCTTGTAAGAGCAATAATTGTTGTCTCAGATGCATTAACGAATAATAATGCAATATAATCTGTAGTGAAATACAGTGCAATAAGTGAAAGAACACTGTATACTGAACCAATTATCATAGCAGAGCGTACGCCCTGACCAAGTCTTTTGATCTTGGCAGCTCCAACATTCTGCCCGGCATAGGTTGCCATGGTTGAGCCGAGTGCATCAAATGGACAACAGGTAAAGTTGAACATCTTAGAACCGGCAGTCATTGCAGCTACATATGTTGAACCAAGTGTATTGACAGCAGCCTGAAGGATTGTACTTCCGATGGCTGTTATTGAATACTGGAGTCCCATAGGAACACCGTTCATACACAGGTTGGTGATGAATCTTCTATCAAGTACCCTTTCTGATTTGTCACCTTTTAAGATGTCATATTTCTTATACATATATATAAGGCAGGTAAGTCCCGAAATTAACTGTGATGTTACAGTTGCCCAGCCAGCTCCGGCAACACCCATCTTACATACAAGAATAAGAAAGAAATCAAGTACTACATTTATTATTGAAGAAAGCACAAGGAAAACTACAGGTGTCTTACTATCGCCAAGCGAACGGATAACACCGGACACCATGTTGTACAGGAATACAGTTGGGATTCCTATGAATATAACTACTATGTAATTATAGGCATGGTCAATAATATCTGCCGGTGTATTCATAACGATAAGTATCCTGCGGCAGAATATTACGGATGCAAGCGTAAGCACTATGGCAAACACAATACTGCAGATATATCCGTTAAATACATATTTTCTAAGGTCAGCAGGCTTCTTTGCACCAAAGCATTGGGCAACCGGAATCACGAATCCGTTACAGACTCCCATACAGAAACCGATTATCATGAAGTTGATAGAACCTGTTGCTCCAACTCCGGCAAGAGCTTCAACACCGAGAGTTTTACCAACGATTATTGTGTCAACAAGGTTGTAGAACTGCTGAAACAGCATTCCGAACAGCATTGGAACTGCAAATCCAAGAATATGCTTGGAAGGCGAACCATTTGTCATGTCTTTTACCATAGGATTTCCTCACTTTCGTATATTTATAAAGCCAAATGATTATACTATATTTTTACAAACTGTCAAACTGATTTTGCATGAATTTGAATTAATTTAACGAATTATTGTCTTAATATGAAATGTCTGTTAAAATGCATAGGTAATATTTATGCGGAGGAAGACATGAAGAAAACTTTTGATGTTAAGAGACTTACAACGCTGGCATTACTTACAACAATTGCACTGACAATATTTGTTGTGGAATCAGCGATACCTACGCTTGTTCCAATACCAGGAGTTAAATTAGGACTTGCCAATATAGTCACACTTTTTGTATTAAAAAGGTATAAATTCAGTGATGCAGCTATTGTGCTGGCTATGAGAATTATACTGGCTACAATATTTACAGGGCAGGCAGTATCATTTATATATAGTGTAAGTGGTGGATTTTTATGTCTTATTGTGATGGCAGCTGTTAATAAATTGCTTAGGGGACAGTATATATTCCTTACAGGTATACTTGGCGCGGTGTCGCACAATGCAGGTCAGATTCTTGCTGCATTTTTCATACTAAGATTGTCAGGTATATTTGCGTACATGCCGTTCCTTGTGATAAGCGGTGTTATAACAGGTCTGTTTACGGGCCTTGTGTGCTTCTTTGCAGACAGATATATTCCTAAAAAATATACTATGTAGCAGATGGAGGAGATTGTGAAAAAAAGAGTTATTGCAGTGGTGGCCGTGATTGTTCTGCTTGTCGGGGCAAGTGTGGCTTCTATTATATATATGAAATCAGGAAAGAATGACGGTAGTAAGACCGCTTATATATACAGAGATAACGAATTGTTAAGAACTGTTTCGTTAGATGATGTTAAGAATCCGTACACGTTCAGGATTGAATACGGGGATGGAGAGTATAATGATATTCTTGTCGAGAATGGAAAGATTAAGATTGCTGATGCAAGCTGTCCGGATAAGCTGTGTGTGAATATGGGCTATATATCTGAGCCTTTAATGCCAATCACATGTCTGCCTAATCATCTTGTTATCAGGATTGTGAATGACGGCGAAGAATCGCCGTCACTCGATGGTGTTGTGTATTAATTATTTCATCCAGCGGCCAGAAGCACCACATGGAAGTACAAGTCCGTTACTTGAAACAGGAAGACCTACTTCCTGTGAATCACAGTGTCCGCCAAAGCTCTTAAGTTCTGTGCTTAACATATAAGTAAGAACGGCTGGCTGAAGACCTGTAGTGTATGAATTAATAAGGAAAAATAATGGTTCATCAGAAAGAAGCTGTGCACAAAGCTTAACAAGCGGGTGTATGGCTTCTTCTATTTTCCAGATTTCTCCTTTAGGACCACGTCCGTATGAAGGTGGATCCATGATGATTGCGTCGTAATGGTTGCCTCTTCTTATCTCTCTTTCTACAAACTTTACACAGTCATCAACTATCCAGCGGATAGGCTTGTCAATAAGTCCTGAAGATTGTGCATTTTCTTTAGCCCATGCGACTATACCCTTAGAAGCATCTACATGCGTAACATTAGCACCTGCGGCTGCACATGCAAGTGTTGCTCCACCAGTATAAGCAAACAGGTTAAGAACCTTTACAGGTTCGCTGCCACGCTTTTTCCTGGCATCAGAGATTATCTTTCCAAACCAGTCCCAGTTAGCAGCCTGCTCAGGGAATATTCCCGTGTGTTTGAAGCTGAATGGCTTTAAGTTGAATGTCAGCTCCTGTTCAAATGAAGGACTGTTGTAGTGAATCTGCCACTGCTGTGGAAGGTCAAAGAACTCCCATTCTCCGCCGCCCTTAGAACTTCTGTGGTAATGACCGTTCATATTCTTCCAGCCACGCTCTTTCTTAGGAGTGTCCCATATTACCTGTGGGTCCGGGCGTACAAGAATATACTTACCCCAGCGTTCAAGTTTTTCGCCCTTAGAGGTATCTATTACTTCATAATCTTTCCAGTTGTCAGCTATAAACATAATTAAGTATCCTTTTCTATATAAAAATGTGTTGCAGTTTGGTACCGCATTTGTTATTAAATAATTATATACGAAAATATTAATAACTGCAATCGTGCAAAAATGTTTTGAACAGGCATGTTTTATGTTAATATATTTCTATCGAAATCTGATTAAGGGGCGATGCATATTGAAAAATGTTAGTTTAAAGAATATACAGAAGGATATAGTATCAGGAATAATTGTTGCTCTTGTGTCAATTCCTATATCAATGGGATATGCACAGATTGCGGGACTGCCAGCGGTGTATGGCCTGTACTGCTCTATTCTGCCAGTGCTTATATATGGATTTGTTACATCTTCGCCGCAGTTCGTGTTTGGAGTGGATGCAACTCCGGCGGCACTTGTTGGTGGAACACTTGCAACGCTTGGAATAGTGTCAGGCTCTGAGGAGGCAAAGGCAGTAGTTCCGGCGATAACTTTAGTTGCAGCATTGTGGCTGCTGCTTTTCTTCTTTATCAAAGCAGGGCGTATTGTCAATTATATATCGACACCTGTAATGGGTGGATTCATAAGCGGTATTGGTGTGACAATAATTCTTATGCAGACAGCGAAGCTGTTTGGCGGTAATGCGGGAACAGGAGAGGCAATAAAGCTTCTTATACATATAGCTGGGGAGATGAAGTCGTTTAATCTGTTGTCAGCAATGCTTGGAGTCGGAACAGTTGTGATTATTCTTGTTGCGAAGAAGTTCATTCCAAAGTTTCCGATGTCAGTACTTCTTATGGTACTTGGTGCACTTGCAACTGCAATTTTTCATATTGACAGATTCGGTGTTAAGCTTCTTCCACATGTTGATAAGGGGCTGCCGGGATTCTCACTTCCTGACATGTCAGTTGTGTTTAAGGATCCGTCAGATATAATACTTCTTGGACTTTCAGTGGCAGGTGTTGTCATGGCGCAGACATTGCTTGCAACTAATAATTATGCCAACAAATATGGCTATAAAGTAAGCAATAACAGAGAAATTCTGTCTTATGCTGCTGCAAATGCGGCTTCTGCTGTAATTGGCGGATGCCCTTTGAATGGAAGTGTGTCAAGAACAGGAATTGCAGACCAGTTTGGTTGTAAATCACAGGTTATGTCAATAACAGCTTCTCTGACAATGCTTCTTATAGTGCTTTTTGGAACACCGGTGCTTGAGTATCTTCCTGTACCAATACTTACAGGAATTGTTGTTGCAGCACTGATAGGAATTACTGAATTCGGGCTTGCAGTTAAATTATGGAAAACAGACCATACGGAGTTTGCAATATTTGTAGGAGCATTTTTAGGCGTTCTGTTATTCGGAACGATATACGGAGTTGTAATCGGTGTTATTCTTTCATTCATAGCTGTTATTGTCAAAGCGGTTGAACCACCAAGAGCATTTCTCGGAGTTATAACGGGACAGGAAGGGTTCTACAGTCTTAACAGATACCGTAATGTAAAGAAGATAAAAGGTGCGGTTATATACAGATTTAACGGTGCACTTTTCTTTGCAAATATTAATACATTCGTTGATGATATAGAAAAGAATCTTGATGATAATACTAAATGGGTAATTGTAGATGCCGGAGGTGTAGGTTCTATTGATGTGACGGCAGTTGACAGGCTTATGTCTTTATATAAGGCACTTGAAAAGAAAGGTATCAGATTCTATATTACAGAGCATGAACACACACTTAATGACCAGTTAAGAGAGCTTGGCGCAGGCGAACTTGTTGAAAAAGGTGTTGTTAGAAGAACGATTCCGCTTGCCCTAAGAGATGCAGGGCTTGACAGACCTTATCCTGTCGAGGAGGGGGAAGAAGAGCAGGCTGTTTCTGGTGAGGTACATGAGGACAACGAAAGACTTGCTGAGATTGAGTGGGCTTTTGGTGCAGATGCAGACGAATGGCTTGAGAAGATGGCAACAGAGATGGCTGATGAGATTGGCAGTGTCAAGAAAGATGAGAAGAATGTTATTGTTGATGCTGAAAAGCATGCAGCATGGGGAAGAATCGGACTCTTTGATGAGAATGAGCTGCTTGAGCGACTTGAAATGCATTTGTTTGACGATAAAAAATATCCTAATCTTGATATTGATGATATTGAGAAAAGAATTGATGAACGCCGTGTGGTTGTCGAGAAGAAGCTGGCACAGATTAATCCTGACGCAATCCAGATGCTTAAAGAACACAGAAAGGAAATGCTTGACAGATTAAAGCTTCACAATCTGTATGCATATGAGCATATGATGGAGCAGAAGAGGAAGCATTATGAACATCTGAAGAAGAAAGATCCGGAGCTTGCACAGAAGCTTAAGAATTTCTATAATCTTTCAGATGATGACAAATAATTTATATAACGGAGATAATGGTGAATATATTAAATGTTGAAAAGGTCAGCAAGACCTACGGAGAAAAGGAACTTTTTAGTAATATAAGTCTGGGAATTAACAGCGGTGATAAGATTGGACTTATAGGTGTGAATGGAACAGGTAAGTCTACTCTTTTAAAGATTATTGCGGGTGTTGAAGAACCGGATGAGGGACAGGTTGTAAAGGGCAAGGGAATTGAGCTTGCGTATCTTGCACAGACACCTCTGTATTATGATAATGAAAATGTGCTGGAATATGTTATGCGTGGAAAGCATGCGGACAGCCAGCCAAAAGCAAAAGAGATTCTTAACAAGCTTGGAATAACAAATCATGGCGCAATGATGAATATTTTATCAGGTGGTCAGAAAAAGAGAGCGGCACTTGCGAGAACTTTAGTTGAGCCGGCAAGACTTCTTATTCTTGATGAACCTACGAACCATCTTGATAATGACATGGTACTCTGGCTGGAACAGTTTATTAAGAATTTCAAGGGAGAACTTATCATGGTTACTCATGACAGGTATTTCCTTGATAATGTAACTAACAGGATTGTAGAGCTTGATAAAGCTTCCCTTTATAGCTACGATACGAATTATTCAGGCTTTCTTGAACTGAAGACCCAGCGTGAGGAGATGGAGAGGGCAACTGAGGCTAAGAGACAGAATATATTAAGGAAGGAACTCGCGTGGATAAGAAGAGGATGCCAGGCTCGTTCTACCAAGCAGCAGGCACGAATTGACAGATTCGAGGATATGAAGGAGGCTTCAAAGCAGGCGAGAGCAAGATTTGACAAGCAGCTCATGGATATGAATTCAGTCAGCAGCAGACTTGGAAGAAAGACTGTTGAACTTCACAACATTTGTAAAAGCTTTGGAGAGAGGACAATAATAGATGATTTTACTTACATTTTTCTAAGAGATGACAGAATCGGTATTGTCGGTGATAACGGATGCGGCAAGTCTACGCTTATGAAGATTATAGCAGGCCAGCTTGAGCCGGACAGCGGCAGTGTTGAGGTTGGAGAGACTGTAAGAATCGGATATTTCATGCAGGAGAACGAACCACTTGACGACAGCCTTACTGTGCTAGAGTTCGTAAGAAGCATAGGTGAATATGTTACGACGGCAGATGGAAAGGCAACAGCGTCACAGATGTGTGAGAAGTTTCTTTTTACTCCGAAGCAGCAGTGGACGCCTATAAGCAAGCTGTCAGGTGGTGAGAAGAGGAGACTTTATCTGTTAAGTGTTCTTATGAGTGCACCAAATGTACTTATTCTCGATGAGCCTACCAACGACCTTGACATTGAAACTCTTGAGATACTTGAGGAGTATCTTGATGGATTTGCGGGTATTGTAATCACTGTTTCACATGACAGATATTTCCTTGACAGAGTTGTTGACAGGATATTTGCATTTGAGGCAGGAGGCCACCTTACACAGTATGAAGGTGGTTATACGGACTACAGGGATAAATGTGTTTCTTCTATATATAATGTGGAATCAAATGGAACATCTGATGCGCCCAAATCAAAGGCAGCAGGTCAGGTGAAGAAAGCATATAACAGCCATGAGAATAAGATTAAGTTCACATATATGGAGCAGAAGGAATATGAGACTATAGATGATGATATAGAGGAGCTTGAAACTAAAGTTTCAGAGCCTTGAAACTGAACTTGTTCAGGTGCAAGACAAAATGTTGCAGGTGGCAGATAAAACGAAGAAGAACTAAAAGAGCGTGAAGAATATGAAAACACTAGGGGCTAAAATGATAGGATTACTGGTAGTAGCCTTTATCCTCTGTTCCGCATTTCGTGCGGATAAACCGGTCGTAACTGTCTTTATGATAGGAGATTCTACTATGGCCAATAAGAAACTGGACGGAGGAAATCCCGAACGTGGCTGGGGAATGGTACTTCCCGGATTCTTCTCCGAGGATATCAGGATAGATAATCATGCTGCCAATGGTCGAAGTTCCAGAAGTTTTATCAGTGAAGGCCGCTGGGAAAAAGTCATTTCTAAGGTGAAAAAGGGAGATTATGTCTTTATCCAGTTCGGGCACAATGATGAAAAAGCTGATCCCACCCGCCATACCGATCCCGGAACCACCTTCGATGATCATCTCCGTCGCTACGTGAACGAGACTCGAGCCAAAGGGGGAATCCCCGTATTGTTCAATTCCATTGTCCGCCGTAACTTTGTTCAGCCTAAGGACACTTCCATTTCAAAAGATGTCCGCCGGACACCGGGGGAAAGTGAACCGCCCAAAGAAGGAACCGTTTTATTCGATACTCACGGAGCTTATCTGGATTCTCCGCGTAATGTGGCGAAAGAACTCAGAGTTGCATTTATTGATATGAATAAGATAACACACGACTTGGTGGAAGGACTCGGTCCGGTAGAGTCAAAGAAACTGTTCATGTTCGTCGAACCGGATCAGGTTCCCGCCTTCCCGAAAGGCCGCGAAGACAATACTCATCTGAATGTATATGGTGCACGTGTGATTGCCGGGTTGGCAGTAGAGGCAATCGGCAAAGCAGTTCCGGAACTGGCACCATATATCCGCCACTATGATTACGTGGTGGCACAAGACGGAAGCGGTGATTTCTTCACCGTTCAGGAAGCGATTAATGCGGTTCCCGATTTCCGTAAGAACATCCGCACCACGATTCTGATACGTAAAGGTACTTATAAAGAAAAGATTATCATCCCCGAAAGCAAGATTAATGTCGCCTTGATCGGAGAAGAAGGCGCGACGTTGACCAATGACGACTTCGCCAACAAGAAAAATGTATTTGGCGAGAACATGGGAACTTCCGGTTCATCGAGCTGCTATATTTATGCACCGGACTTTTATGCAGAGAATATCACTTTTGAGAACTCCGCCGGTCCCGTCGGGCAGGCAGTTGCCTGCTTTGTCTCCGCCGACCGTGCCTTCTTCAAGAACTGTCGCTTTTTAGGTTTTCAGGATACCCTCTATACTTACGGCAAGCAAAGTCGTCAATATTATGAGGACTGTTACATCGAAGGAACAGTTGATTTCATTTTCGGTTGGTCTACGGCTGTCTTTAACCGTTGCCACATTCACAGCAAACGGGACGGCTATGTGACCGCACCTTCTACCGACCAAGGGAAAAAGTATGGCTACGTCTTCTATGATTGTAAGCTCACCGCATCACCTGAAGCGAAGAAAGTATATCTCTCCCGTCCCTGGCGTCCGTATGCCCAAGCCGTATTTGTCCGTTGCGAACTGGGACAGCACGTCCTTCCCGAAGGCTGGAACAACTGGGGGAAGAAGGAAAACGAGAAAACTGCTTTTTATGCAGAGTATGACAGTCGTGGCGAAGGTGCCAATCCGAAGGCACGTGCCGCTTTCTCCCATCAGTTGAAAACTCTTAAAGGATATGAGATAGAAACAGTGCTGGCCGGTGATGACGGGTGGAATCCGGTAAAAAACGGAAATCATCTGTTAGATGTAAAACGTTGAACTCTTATGCCTGAAACTGAAAACTTGTTTTATTGAATAACCTGTTTCTGCTAAATAGCTGGTAAAGATAGTATTAAAATCCTGTTATTTTTCTATCTTTACGCCACAGAACCGAGTGATATGATGAAGAAAACTTTACTTTCAGTGATTCTCCTGCTAGCTATTGTGTTCACGGCACATACACAGCAGCATTGCTTTTTCACCCATTACTCTACTGAGGACGGACTGTCGCAAAATACAGTCATGAGCATTCTTCAGGACCATAAAGACAATCTTTGGTTTGCCACCTGGGATGGTATTAACCGTTTTAATGGGTACACTTTCAAAACTTACAAGGCACGACAGGGAAATTACATCAGTCTGACCAATAATCGGGCGGACCGTATGTATGAAGACCGTTACGGTTTTCTCTGGCTGTTGACCTATGACAACCGCGTTCATCGCTTTGATCCGAAAACGGAAACTTTCGAGCAAGTGCCCGCAGCCGGTGAGGAGGGGAGTGCATTCAATGTACATACCATTGAAGTAATGCCGAACGGAACTGTCTGGCTGCTGACTGAAAACGACGGTGCGATTCGCATTCTGACTCATCCCGACGAGAATCATCGGCTGACATGGGATATTTATTCCAATAAGACGGAATTGTTTCCCTCTTTACACGTGTTTAAAGTACATCAGGACAAAGCCGGTAATGACTGGCTGCTGACAGACAACGGGTTGGGCATGATTCGTCCAGGAGACAAAGAACCTGTTTCTTATTTTACGGAAACCAAAGGAAAGCTTAGCGGAATGAACCAGGCTTTCTATGCCGTGCAGGAACGTGATGAGGATATTTGCTTTGCTTCGGACCACGGACGTGTCTGGGTATATCAGAAAGGAAGCGGAGAATTTGTATTGCTCGAACTTCCGACCAAAGGGCGGATCACCTCCATTCATACGGTTGCACCGGATATGTCGGTCATCACTACGGATTCGGACGGTTTCTTTACCTGTAATCTGAAAACGAAAGCATCGGTACACTATTCATTTCTGACTTGCAAGGAGTTACCTGCCAAACCCATTCTATCGGCTTATGTAGACCGTTCTTCGGAAGTCTGGTTCGAACAGGAAGAACCGGGTGTGGTAGCTCATTTCAATCCGTTTACCGGAGTAGTGACGCGTGAGCAGATTCTTATTGAATATAGTAATCCTGAACGTTCACGTCCTGCTTTTCATATCCATGAGGATGTGAACGGCTATCTGTGGGTACACCCGTATGGAGGTGGTTTCTCATATTTTGATCCTCAGAAGAAGCGGCTGGTTCCTTTTTATAACGGACTGGGCAGCCGTGACTGGCGTTTCTCCAATAAGATTCACTCGGCTTTCTCCGACAAACAAGGGAATTTGTGGATGTGTACCCATTCCAAGGGATTGGAAAAGGTGACTTACCGTAATGTTCCTTTTTCGATGATGACTCCCGTACCGCAGGAATATGAATCACTGCATAATGAGATACGTGCCCTCTGTGAAGACAAACAGGGGAATCTCTGGGTCGGTGTGAAGGACGGTATACTTCGTATATATGACGCCGATCGAACTTATAAGGGATATCTGACGGAAAACGGCATAATTTCCACTGTCGGCACTCCCGTGAAGGGAACAGCCTATTTTATCATTCAGGATTCGAAAGGAGTGATTTGGATTGCGACAAAAGGTGACGGGCTGATCCGTGCCGAGGCAACCTCTCTTTCGGGAATGTCGTACAAGCTGACCCGTTATCTTCACCAAGAGGATGATATGTATAGCTTGAGCGATAACAATGTGTATTGTGTGTACGAAGATCATAACGGGAGAATCTGGGCGGCTACCTTTGCCGGTGGTATCAATTATCTCACGGAGAATGAGGATGGAAAGGTTTTGTTTATCAATCACCGTAACCATTTGAAAGGTTATCCTATTGATCCCTGCTATAAGGCTCGTTTTATCACTTCCGACAATAACGGCCGTTTGTGGGTGGGAACGACGACGGGTGCCGTAGCCTTTGACGAGAATTTCGAGAAACCGGAAGATGTACAGTTCTATCACTTCTCCCGTATGCCGAACGATACACAAAGTTTGAGTAACAATGATGTGCACTGGATTATCCCCACTACGGATAAGGAACTTTATCTGGCTACCTTTGGTGGCGGACTCAACAAACTGATCTCTATCAGTGAAGACGGACATGGGGCGTTTAAGTCTTACTCGGTGCAGGACGGGCTTCCTTCGGATGTACTGCTTTCCATTCGCGAGGACGATAAACAGAACTTATGGATTAGTACGGAGAATGGAATCTGTAAATTCATCCCCTCCGAAGAACGGTTTGAAAGTTATGATGAGCGTAGTATAACTTTCCCAGTACGTTTTAGTGAGGCGGCTTCCACATTGACCGCGAAAGGCAATATGCTGTTCGGTGCCAGTGGAGGGGTTTTTATCTTCAACCCGGATTCTATCCGTAAGAGTAGTTATGTGCCTCCGATCGTGTTTTCTAAATTAACAGTAGCCAATGAGGATGTTGTGCCCGGGGAACAATCGTTGTTGCAGGCAGATATTGATGATACGGAGCAGCTGGTGCTTTCGCACGATGAGAATATCTTCTCTGTACAGTTTGCAGCGCTCGATTATACCAATCCGCAGAATGTGCAGTATGCCTACATTTTGGACGGATTTGAAAAACAATGGACCTTTGCCGACAAGCAACGTAGTGTGACTTATACGAATCTTCCGAAAGGGGAGTATGTGCTTCGTGTCCGTTCTACAAACAGTGATGGTGTGTGGGTAGAGAATGAACGTGTGCTGGATATTGTCATTCTTCCCTCGTTTTGGGAAACTCCGGTGGCATACGTACTCTATGTGCTGTTGATTCTAGTTATCATTCTTGTGGCAGTTTATATCCTGTTTACTATTTATCGGTTGAAGCATGAGGTATCCATAGAACAGCAGATTTCGGATATAAAGCTGCGTTTCTTCACTAATATTTCCCATGAACTTCGTACGCCGCTGACGCTGATTGCGGGTCCCGTTGAACAAGTCTTGAAGAATGATAAGTTACCGGAGGACGTCCGTGAACAGTTGGTGGTGGTAGAGAGGAATACTAACCGTATGCTTCGTCTTGTCAATCAGATTCTGGACTTCCGCAAGATTCAGAACAAGAAGATGAAGATGCAGGTGCAACGTGTGGATGTCGTGTCCTTTGTCCGTAAGGTCATGGATAATTTCGAAGCCGTAGCCGAGGAACATCGGATTGATTTCCTGTTTGAGACGGAGAAACAGCATTTGTTTCTTTGGGTGGATGTGGATAAGTTGGAAAAGATTGTGTTTAACCTGCTTTCCAATGCTTTCAAATATACGCCGAACGGCAAGATGATTACGATTTTTATTCGTGAAGATGAGAATACCGTTTCGATCGGTGTACAGGACCAGGGAATCGGTATTGCGGAAAACAAGAAGAAGTCGTTGTTTGTCCGCTTCGAGAATCTGGTGGATAAGAATCTTTTCAATCAGGCTAGTACGGGCATCGGGCTTTCGTTGGTAAAGGAACTTGTGGAGATGCATAAGGCTACAATTTCCGTTGACAGCCGTTTGGGAGAAGGGAGTTGTTTCAAGGTTGACTTCCTGAAAGGGAAAGAACATTATGACGAAGAAGTCGAATTTATCCTTGACGATGCGGAAGCTCCGGTAAGAATGGGGCAGGTGGTGGACATTGCCAATGCATCGCTTCAATCTGAAACTCTTGTAACGGCAGCTGGTCCGGAGTTTGAGAAATCGTCTTCGGAGGAAGAACCGTTAGCGGAAGATACTTCTAAAGAGTTAATGTTGTTAGTCGAAGATAATCAGGAGTTGCGTGAGTTTCTGCGCAGCATCTTTACTCCGGTATACAGGGTGGTGGAGGCGGCCGACGGAATGGAAGGCTGGAGTAAAGCGTTGAAGTATTTGCCGGATATTATTATCAGTGATGTGATGATGCCCGAAAAGGATGGTATCGAAATGACACGTGAACTGCGTGCGGATATGATGACCAGCCATATACCTATTATTCTGCTTACTGCCAAGACTACTATCGAAAGCAAATTAGAAGGACTGGAGTACGGTGCAGATGACTATATCACGAAACCTTTCAGTGTCACCTATCTGCAAGCCCGTGTAGAAAACTTGTTGATACAGCGCAAGAAACTGCAAAGTTTCTATCGCGATAGCCTGATGCATATCAACATGGCTGCTGTTCCTGAAGATCTGCCTGTATCGGCAGAGGGGGAATCAAGAGAAGAAAACAGGACTGAACCGGAGCAGGAAGCACAACCTACTGTTCCCGATATGTCTCCCAACGATCGTAAGTTTATGGATAAATTGGTGGAACTAATGGAGCAGAACATGGATAATGGCGAGTTGGTGGTGGATGATTTGGTACGCGAACTGGCTGTCAGTCGTTCGGTATTCTTCAAGAAACTGAAAACGCTTACCGGATTAGCGCCTATCGAGTTTATCAAAGAAATCCGTATTAAACGTGCTACACAATTGATTGAAACCGGAGAGTTTAATATGACGCAGATTTCATATATGGTCGGGATCAATGACCCGCGTTATTTCAGCAAATGTTTCAAGGCGCAGGTGGGGATGACGCCGACGGAGTATAAAGAGAAAGTGGGGAGATAATACGAGTTTAGGCACAGAGTTCTTCCTTCATGTGAAGATACTAAAAAGAGAGGTCACTTCATTCCGATGAAGTGACCTCTCTTTTTAGTATCTATGTTGTTCGTGATTTATGGCAGCCAGCGCGGGTCACCAAAACCATAACTCTGATAAAGTTCATCAGTGATAGTGAAATCAGCCTTATCCGGGTTGGCGAACGGATTGTTCTCAAGAACATTTCCTTCTGTGTCGAAGCACGTTACTGTTGTGTCCGTATTGCCTTCAGCCAATGAGATCAAGTTCTTACAGTTGTGGTAATAATTGTTCGAGTAGGTTGGCTTTCCTACGGCACTTGAGTTGGCAAAGCCGCGTTTGTTGTTGAAGTTGGCAATTACGTTGTTGGTAAACGTGTTGGTGTTACCCTTGAATCGCAGATAGAAGAAGCGATAGTTGGCTTCACCGTTACCTACATTATAGAATGTACATTTATCAATCGAAGTTACCATGTTTGCAGTTACGCTGTTTGATGCGTCATCGGCACGTAGTACGTCCCGTTTGGAGGCGGAGTTATAGATTGTGGAACTTGAAATGGTGAGATTGTTCCAACCACCTTTACGGCTATCAATAAAGTCACCACCGTCACACACGATATCATGAATGAGGGAGTTTTCTATCTTGATAGTATTTGGTACTGCTGCAACATTGATGTAAATAAGTCCTTTAATATAGTTTCTTATTTCACACCCGTTAATGGTAAGGTCACCGAATCCTCCTTCCTTTTTGTATTCAATAGCCTGACTGCCATCAGTATTCGTTCCATCTAACACAACCTGATAGAGATAGAGTGAAGCGCCGTTATAGATATGGATACAAGTGTTGATTACCGGTGGCTCGGCAGAATTCTTAGCAGCAATGACTACATTATTATTAATTTGTAATTTGGCTGCTGTCAGCACATATTCACCGGGTGCAAGAGCAAATTTACTGCCTGGTGTTGCATCTTGAATAGCAGAAATCCAATCGTCAGCAGGAGTAAGTTCGATAGCATCACTCAAATCCAGATTAGTGGTGAAAGTAGAATAACCACGAGTCTTTTCACCTAACTTCAATGTAGCTCTGTAATTGGTTTCCGGTGTAAGACCTGTGATAGTGGCGGAGCCGGAAGATATGTCGGTTGAATTCAGCGTATACGTCACAGTATTGGCACTGGAGTTTGCGGTAGTAGGAGCACAGATGACAGCATCGACCTCAATACCCGGTGTCCATGTTACTTTTACAGAAGTGCTCTGAATGTCACCGGCTTTTACCTTTTTCATGTTCTGTTCGGGGTTGGTTGTACGCTTGATGTCAACCCATTTGGATGTGCGGGAAGAATTGTTTTCATCAATGGCTCTTACGCGGATGTAATAATCAGTCTCTCCGATAAGATTGGTTAAAGTCTTTTCGGTTAAAGTTGTGGTATATGAGGCATCCGGTGTACGTTGGTCATAATCGGGACTGTCCGCATAAACTTCAAGTTCGTAAGAGGTAGCTCCTGACATTTCATTCCAACTGACAATGATGTTTACTTCCTGTGAAATACGTGCAGTGATGCCGGTTGGCGACAAGACACGATTAAGAACTAAATCATTGATATCATCTGGTTCACTACATGATGTCACTGCAACACTACCCAGGCAAACGGCAGCTAATGTACAAATTGATAGTATATATTTTTTCATTGTTGTTTAATCATTTAGTTAGTTAATACCACTCGTAATTAGAAAGATTAGGATTATCATTCAAGTTGACGTTAAAGATAGGCCAGTATTGATATTTGTCCGGGTCGCGAACATAGAGATAGTCAATAACATCTTCCAGGGCATTATCTTTGATCCAAGTGGATGCTTCGCCCTTACTGTCTGAAAATTCGGTATAGCCTTCCGGATTAATATCCATTTCACCATAGTTCAGACCGTAAAGGTTCAGTTTTGCATCCTTTTCGGTAGTCTCTATACCATTACGAGTCCAGGTATATGCGCTCATTTTATAATATGCATGGCCTGATAGCTGGCTGTAAGGATGTTTAGAATCATAATCGGTCAAACTCACAATAGCTTTCATCTTGTTTTTTGTCTCGTCCATTTTACTTTTTAACATTCCCCAACGGATAAGATCAGCTTTACGGATCAGTTCTCCGGCAAACTCATAAGCTCTCTCGTCAACAATTGCCTGGAACATCTTTTCTTTACTGAGAGCTGCTTCTGCAACATAAGCTGTAACTTCTGTTGCACGGTCGGAGGTCGCAAAAGCGCGGTTGCGAATCTTAGTCAGGTAAGGAACGGCAGCAGATGCACCATTCAATTCGTTTTCCAGTTCGGCGCGCATCAGTACGATGTCGGCATAACGCATATATTGTCTGTTGATACCGTCATCGTTTCCGGTAGGAATCATACGGTTCGTCCATTCATAACGCAACTTTCCGAAACTCCAGCTTTTGAAAGACTGAAGAGTTTGTACGCCTTTTGTCCATTGGAATGGGCAGCAAGTTATATCACGGCGCAAGTCCTTTACTGAATAGTCAAAGAAGAAAGTTGGTGTAGGACCAACCTGGCTTCCCTGAAGCATGGTTGTCATATTGTCGGCAGTGGTATGCTTGATACCGAAAGTGTACATGATACGTCCGCGTGCGGGGTTATTGCTATAACCTATCTCGAACAATGATTCACTGCCTGCATTGATAACATCTCCTGAGATTCCGTTGTTGTTGAAGATATCTTCAAAATTTGATTTCAAAGCCACGTAAGTGCCTTCCTGTTCCATTACATCTTTACAAGCTTGCAGTGCGATAGGGTAGAGACGTGCTTTGGATAGTTCCGGATCCGTACTTAAACGGTTTTCTCCGTCAAGACGCTGAGCGTAGCCGGATGCTTGCAGGCATACGCGGGCCAGGAGACCTTTTACGAAGACTTTGTTCACGCGTTCCACTGTTTGTGTGGCGTCTATCTCATTAGGCCACGCGCAAAGGTCTTGTGCCTCTTGCAAATCAATGATGAGCTGCTTGTAGATGACATCACGGTCTTCGCGTCCTGAATACATATTGTCGGCGTTCAATGAAGTCAGGCGTGCGGGAACATCTCCCCACATATTAATCAGGTCAATATAATGTAAGGCACGTAGCGTGAGCGCTTCCCCCAACAATTGTTTCATATTGGCATTTGTCAGGTCTGCATATTCACGAAGACCTTCAATAGCCAGATTGGCACGTTCGATAGCGGCATATATCTTAGCCCAAAGGTCGGTCCCGGTACTGGTGTTCATTTGATCGTTTCCGACTCCGGCATTGTATGTTGCCAAGTCTGCCTTTCCGTCGGCCTTGTCCGAACTGTTATAGTATTCTATATCTGTATTGTATCCATACCAAATGGCACGTGCACGATAGTTTTGCTCTCCAAATTCCTGATAGATATTGGCAATGGTGCCTTGCGCATATTCATAAGTACTGAAAATGTTCTTACCGTCTAAAGATGAAGGAGAACTTTGATCTAAGAAATCACTGCAAGAAGACAGACTAGCAAGAAGGGCGATAGCTGTCAATGATTTAATCGTTATATTTTTCATTTCTTTTTCGTTTTAGAAGTTTAAGTTAAGACCTATTACAAACTGGCGGCTCTTCGGGTATGCAGAGTAGTCTACTCCCGGAGTAAGAGCTGTTTTGTTTCGGGTGGAAACTTCAGGGTCGAAGCCTGAATAACCGGTCAGACAAAATACATTATAACATGTGGCGTAGAAACGCAAATTGTTAATACCCACTTTTCTAGTCAGGGACTGCGGTAGAGTATAACCTACTGTTAATGTAGACAGACGTAGGAAGGAGCCATCTTCAACAGCCCAGTCGGTCAATACATAACTGGTATAGGGTGACCACATGGTAGTATTGGCGTTTAATGCAGCCAACTGTGCGGGATCGTTTACCAAGTTTCCGTTGGCGTCAAGGTTTGTCCAACGTTTGCCTTCGGCCATAATGTCGATCATGTTACGGTAATAGTATTGATAGGACGAAGTATATTCAATCTTATTGGCATTATAAACGTCATTACCGATGCTGTAAGTGAAGTTTGCACTCAAATCAAAACCATATACGCGACCTGAAAGGGCGAAACCACCACTGGCTTTAGGATTGGTATTACCGATAACGGTACGGTCTTTTTCATCAATGACATTGTCACTGTCGTCTATATTCTTCAGTTTTAAGGCACCCGGACGGAGATAACTGGCACCGATAACACCTGCATTGCTTGCTACATCTTGTTTCAATACCCATTTTTCACCGCTGGCATAATAGTCTTCAAAGTCACTTACTTCATAACGTCCGGCAGTTACATATCCGTAGATCTCACCTACTGAATGGCCTGGTTTCACGATGAAATCATCCTGAATCTGTGTTGAGGCCCAACCGGATGATGCCGGATATTGTGATAATGTACCTAGGTTCTTTACTTTGTTTTTATTGAAACCTACGTTACCATTGAAGCTCAGCTCATAGTTTTTCTTGCTGATGATGTTCCAGGTAAGAGATATTTCAAAACCTTTGTTCTCAGTCTTACCGAGGTTGCGGTACTGGTAGTCATAACCGGAACCGGAAACAGGGAATGCGATTAGTAAATCTTTAGTCGTATTCTTATAATATTCGATGCTACCGGTCAGCTTGCCACCGAATAAGGTATAATCCAAACCAACGTTACGGGTAACGGTCGTTTCCCATTTCAAGTCCGGATTGGATGCGTAGGAACCACTTTGACCTGAGGCAATGCCGCTTGTCCAATAAGAAGGGAATTGATTGAGCCAAGTAGTAGAACCGGAAGACCATACGGGAGAAGTCTGGTCGGCGGGAATATTGTTATTACCTGCGGTACCATAAGAAAAACGTATTTTCAAATCATCAAGCCAATTCTGGGTCTTCTCCATGAACTTTTCTGAGGAAATACGCCATGCTACGGCAGCTGAAGGGAAATATCCCCAACGGTAGTCCGGGTGGAAGTTTGATTCACCATCGGCACGAACGGTAACTGTCAGCAGATACTTTCCTAAATAAGAATAGTTTGCTCTGGCAAAGTATGAGCCTAAAGCACTTTTCCTGGCTGAGGAGTTTACATAAGGCTTAGTTCCGGCTCCGGCCTGCAGATTGTTGTAAAGAAATCCATCTGTAGAGAAGTCTTCGTTGCCGGCATATACGCTTTCTTGATTAAACTGTTGATAAGAATAACCGACTAGCGCTGTCAGGCTATGATTCCCGAAATCTTTAGTATAGTTTGCCGTCAGTTCCATGAGATAATCTATATTATCATGTTGAAGGATGTTGGCTATCCCCCCTTTTGCAGCTCCGGCTACGGTAGTGTTAGGCACATAGCTTTTGTTTTTATCATATCTGCGGTCAACTCCCAGGTTAGCTTTTAAAGTCAACCCTTTTATTGGCTCTGCTTGTAAATAGCCATTAACCAGAACTCTGTCGCTTGTTGTTTTATCAGTAACTTCGAGCAGCGATATCGGATTGGGGTATTGTGCCATATCCGGGAAGATTGAATAATCGCCATTTTCATCACGGACGGGGACACTGGGGTCGAAGCGCAAAGCTGACGAAATAATACCTGCGTTTTCAAAATCATTGTCTCCCAATGATGAGTTGTCATATTGGTTGCGACTTAAATGAAGGGAGAAACCTGTTTTGATATATTTTGATAGTTCCTGATCCAGATTGACTTTCATTGTGAACCGGTCCATTGCATTGTTTTTTACCACCCCTTTTTGTGTAAAATAGTTTAGAGAGGCTGCATATTGTGTTTTCTCAGAACCGCCTGTCAATGAAACATTGTGAGATTGCTGCATTCCGGTACGGGTTACCTCGTCCAGCCAGTCTGTGGTTTGGGCGGTTGCAATTTCTTCATCTGTATATCTGGGAGTATAAGTTTTCGAAGAAGTGTCGGTTATATAATCGGCATATATGCCTTGTCCGGTCTCTTTCAACCATTTTTCATAAAGGTACATATTTCTATGTATTCTGTATTGTTTCCTATTCAACATTTTATAGTTGTTCTTAATGGTTTGCACAGAGAGATTGCCGGAATAGGTTACTTTGGCTTTTCCGGTTTTACCTCTTTTAGTAGTAATGATAATAACGCCATGTCCTGCACGTGAGCCGTAGATAGCTGTTGCACTGGCGTCTTTCAATACTTCAATCGATTCTATGTCATTGGGGTTGATAGACGATAATATGTTGTCAATTGTACCTGTTTTATAAAAATTCTTCTCCGAGTCGAGTGTTGAAGAGGCAGAAACCGGAAAACCGTCAATGATGAACAGGGGATCGTTTCCGGCATTGATTGAAGTTTCACCACGAATGCGGAACTTGGCTCCACCACCCACTTGGGCACTGCTTTGAGTTACCTGTAAACCGGCTGCTTTACCTGCTAATGCATGAGCAGTTGTGGAGAATGTACCTATAGGAGTGTCAGACATTTTCACTGAGGATATGGCTCCGGTAAGGTCGCGTTTCTTTTGAACGCCATAACCTACCACAACTACCTCATCCAGACTTTGTGTGTCTTCTTTCAATGTGATTTTAAAATGTGTCTGACCTTTTACTGAGACGTTTTGAGTAACATACCCCAAGTATGATATGATTAGTATGCTATTGTCGGTTACCGACAACGTAAATTTACCCTCGAAATCTGTGATGACTCCGGTTTTGGCTCCTTTCACAAGAACATTTGCTCCGATAATAGGTTCGCCAGTCTGATCAGTTACCGTCCCCGTTATTTTTCTGGTTACTTGTTTGAACAGAGCGATATGTTTATTGGATATACGATAAGATATATCTGTATTTTTAAAGAGTTCATTTAATACAGTTTCGATGTTTTTGTCTTTTATAGTGATAGAGCGTAAACTGTGTTTGTTGATTTCTTGTGTGTTATAAACAAATTTATATCCGGTTTTTTGCTCAATCGTATTAAAGATCTGTTCGTATGACGCGTTGTTGAAATTCAACGAGACAGA
>ENA-ORSI01001221-ORSI01001221.1-human-gut-metagenome-genome-assembly--contig:-NODE-1221-length-23399-cov-3.560658_pt1 | contig 23399 bp, 17 predicted proteins | sample MGYA00242187_ERZ509154 | MGnify/ENA primary metagenome ERZ509154 (study PRJEB26280, sample SAMEA2338627) | human gut metagenome | biome: human gut; feature: human-associated habitat; material: faeces...
GCGATTTTAGCGGCCGGGAAATCGAGTCAGGCCGGGCTGTGCGGCGCGGAGCGCAAGCAGGCCGATGCTGATGACCGATTTCGAGTCCCATTTGTGCTGTTGCAGCAGCGGGGGTGGGGCTCGAAGGGAACGTCCCTATGCCTCGGATATGTCTGCTATGAGCTCGTCTTCAAAGGCAAATTCGTAAAGCCTTGCGCAGGCTACCCCGTCCGATCCGGTTTCAATAAGCCCGATCAGGCGGCCGCTGCGGTCTGACAGGGGTGGGCGGCAGCAGTCAAAATTTCCCAGGAAATTTCTTATTTCGTCAATGGAAAAGTCCATCTTGAGGGATACTGTCATATATGACGCCGCCTCAACGTCAAAGCCTTCACGGACTGCTTCGCAGAAGGCTATGACCAGCTTTTGCCTGTCTGCTGGGTATTTATACTCGCGGGTGAAAAAACCGGTTTCCGGGCAGTCGGCCGAAAAGCCGCCACCCTGATATCTGTAGCGGGTTCGGCGCTGGTGGCCCAGCAGGGTGCCCAGCGGCTCTATGAGCGATACGCTGCCCTCCTCCAGCAATATGCTTTCGCCGTAAAGCTCCAGCAGCGAGTTCATGTTGTCGTCCAGCATGAGAAGCCTCTGCCGTCCGCCTTCAAATGTGGATACAGCTACCAGCTGCCGCCCGGCTACGCCGTAAAGCGTTAGGGAACCGTACTCGCCGGGGCCTATGGAAATGCAGCTGGACGACCTCCCATCTTCCTCTATGAGCAGCTTCAGGCCGTTCTCGCGGAAAAGCGTAAGGTTGCGGCGGCTGCGGCCCTGCATATAGCCCAGCTGATCCAGCTCCCTGGGGAAGTCGGCGGGCTGTACGGGAAAATCGGCCGATAGGCCGAAATGCATTTCATATACCCCGCCGGGCCAACGGCAGAGGGAAACATCGGGTCCCTGTGTGGGCAGAGCTTCTCCGTCGCACAGGGACAGCTTCCGGGTGATGGGATACCTCCATGGGCCGAAGGAAAGGGGTATGGCGGAAATAAAGTAATCCCCGTTATCACCGGCGGGCATGGCTATGTGGGAATCCTGGCGGCATTCCCCGAGTATCTGCCCGTTGACCTCTATGAGGGAGGGAGCGGCGGAGCGTATCACTATCAGCGGCACTGGAGACTGATACATGGCGAATTTATCCTCCGTAAGGTAGTGGACGTACTGTCATTTCAAATATTTATTCCGGTGGCGGCAAAAATATCCCTGCTGCCTTGCAAAAGCGTGTGAGCGGGGATATAATGAAGGGCAAGCTTTATTTATGTAAAGTGAAAAAAGCGAAACATTTGGAGGTATTCTCATGATCAGACTGTGTGAACTGAACAAGGATCCCGCTAAGTACGCGGGCGGAGTTGAAATTGCCGGCTGGGTGCGCACCGTGCGCGACAGCAAGAATATTGGCTTTATAGAGCTGTCCGACGGCTCCTGCTTCAGAAACGTACAGGTGGTTTATGAGAATAATATACCCAACGATATAATAAAACAAATAAATACCGGCTGTGCAATAAGCGTAGTTGGCGACCTCGTGCTCACTCCGGATGCAAAGCAGCCCTTTGAGGTGAAGGCGAGGGAAATAAAGATAGAGGGCCTCTGCGCCAGCGATTATCCCATGCAGAAGAAACGGCACAGCCTTGAGTATCTGCGCACAATGCAGCACCTCAGGCCGCGCACCAACACCTTCCAGGCCACCTTCAGGGTTCGCAACGTAGTTGCCCAGGCCATACACCGCTTCTTTGATGACAGGGGCTTTTTGTATGTGCATACGCCTCTCATCACCGCCAGCGACTGCGAGGGCGCGGGCGAGATGTTCAGGGTAACTACCCTCGACCTTGAAAACGTGCCAAAGACCCCGGACGGCAAGGTGGACTACTCCAAGGATTTCTTCGGCACCAGCGCAAACCTGACCGTCAGCGGCCAGCTTTACGGCGAGGCCTTCGCCCTTGCCTTCAGGGATATATACACCTTCGGCCCCACCTTCCGCGCCGAGCAGAGCTACACCGCCCGCCACGCTGCGGAATTCTGGATGATAGAGCCCGAGATGGCCTTCTGCGACCTGAAGGGGTATCTTGATACCGCCGAGGACATGGTAAAATACATAATCCGTACCGTAATGGAGCGCTGCCCGGATGAGCTGAGCTTCTTCAACAGCTTCGTGGATAAGGGGCTCATAGACAGGCTGAACAACGTGGCGAACAATGACTTTGCCCGCATAACCTACACCGAGGCCGTGGAAATACTCAAAAACAGCGGCGCTCAGTTTGAGTACCCGGTAGAGTGGGGGGTAGACCTCCAGACCGAGCACGAAAGGTATCTGACCGAACAGGTATATAAAAAGCCGGTGTTCGTTACCGATTACCCCAAGGATATCAAGGCCTTCTATATGCGCCTTAACGACGACGGAAAAACCGTCGCGGCGGCGGATATGCTTGTCCCCGGCGTGGGCGAGCTTATCGGCGGTTCGCAAAGGGAGGAACGCCTTGACGTGCTCGAAGCAAGGCTTGAATCGCTCGGGCTGAAGAAGGAGGATTACTGGTGGTACCTCGATCTTCGGCGCTACGGCGGCGTAAAGCACGCCGGGTACGGGCTCGGGTTTGAACGTCTTATCATGTATATTACCGGCATGAACAACATACGCGATGTCGAGCTGTTCCCCAGAACGGCAGGCAGCGCCGAATTTTAAGGATCTAACGATATGTCTGAATTATACAAGCAGCTCAAAAAAAGATATGAAGACTACCGGTCGCTCGGGCTGAAGCTGGATATGTCCCGCGGGAAGCCGAGCACCGAACAGGTCGCCACGGTGGAACGTCTGCTCACCGCCGTCACCTGCAATGCGGAATGCTTTTCCGAAACCGGCAGCGATTGCCGCAATTACGGCGGTCTGGACGGCATAAACGAAATGAAGCGGCTGTTGGGTGAAATGCTCGGCGTCGGTTCCGACCATATCATTGTCGGAGGCAATTCCAGCCTCAATCTTATGTATGATACCGTCGCCCGCGCAATGCTCCACCCAACGGAGGACGGCTGCAAGCCCTGGTCGAAATACGATAAGATATCCTTTCTCTGCCCCGTGCCGGGCTACGACAGGCATTTTGCAATATGCGAGTATTTCGGGATCAACATGATAAATATCCCGCTTTATGAAACCGGCCCCGATATGGACATGATCGAATCGCTTGTCGCATCCGACGAAACCATAAAGGGTATCTGGTGCGTACCGAAGTATTCCAACCCGATGGGAGTTTCCTATTCCGATGAAACGGTACGGCGTATCGCCGCACTCCGCCCGCGGGCAAAGGATTTCCGTGTGTTCTGGGACAACGCATATGTACTCCACGATCTGACGGACACGCCCGACGAAGTGCTTGAAATATTCTCCGAAGCGCGCAAATACGGCAACGAGGATATGTTTTTCGAATTTGCCTCCACCTCCAAGATAACCTACCCCGGTTCGGGTATATCCTGTATCGCAGCAAGCCCGCGCAATATCGAGCGCATTCTTGCCGCAATGAAGATACAGACCATCGGGCACGACAAAATGAACCAGCTTCGGCACTCAAAAGTGTTCCGCTGCTACGATGATATTGTTTCGCAGATGCGTGTCCACATGAATATAATCCGCCCGAAATTCCAGGCGGTGTACGATGCGTTCGAGCGCGAATTTGCGGGAATGCACGGCGTTCACTGGACAAAGCCGAACGGCGGTTACTTTATCACGCTCGTTCTGCCGAACGGAACGGCGAAGCGCACTGTCGAGCTGTGCCGTGATATCGGGCTGATAATCACGCCCGCAGGCGCAATGTTCCCCTACGGGGTCGACCCGAACGACAATATGCTTCGTATCGCGCCCACCTACCCTTCCCTTTCGGAAATCGCCCGTGCGGCGGAAGTTCTTGCTTGCTGTGCAAGGCTTGCCATCGCCGAAAACGGGGCTGAATAAACAAAAAACAAAGGAGAAAAAAATGAAAACCACAGCAAGAATCACAGCACTCTTGCTTTGTTTTGTCGCTGTTATCGCAGTTTTCTGCGGATGCAACGGCAATGAACAGAGCAAAACCGAAAGCCCGGCAGCCGGCTCCTCCGTTGCGGAGAGCAGCGTTGCCGAGGCAGAAAGCAGCACGGCGGAAAGCTCGTTGCCTGCGGATGAATCCTCGAAAACCGATGAAAGCATTATCGGAGAGGGCGAAACCGAGTTTTTCTTCAAGGTTGTCGATGCCGAGGGCAAGGAAACGCTCTTTACCATCCACACCGATGAAAAGACTGTCGGCAAAGCTCTGCTCGATGCCGGGCTTATCGCCGGGGACGAAAGCCAGTACGGGCTTTATGTCAAGACCGTAAACGGCGTCACCGTCGATTACGACACCGACAAAGCCTACTGGGCATTCTACATCGGTGATGAATACGCCAGCACGGGTGTTGATTCCACCGATATAGAGGCGGGCAAGACCTACACCTTCAAGGTTGAAAAGGGCTAAGCTTTCGATAAGGGAGATCTGCATATTCCCCCTTTTGGGCGCTTTGATGTTCGCAACAAAGCTTGCGCTTGAATTTCTCCCGAATGTTCATATGCTGGCGGTGCTTGTCACGGCGTATACGGTTGTTTTCCGCGCAAAGGCACTGTATCCGATATACATTTATGTCCTTATTCAGGGCATATATGCCGGATTCAGCCTCTGGTGGATACCCTATACCTACCTGTGGACATTGCTTTGGGCGGCGGTCATGCTGCTGCCGAAGGATATGCCGCCGAGGAAGGCTGTACCGGTGTACATGGTAGTATGTGCGCTGCACGGGTTCCTGTTCGGAACGCTTTATGCGCCGATGCAGGCTTTGATGTTCGGACTGAGCTTCAAGGGAATGATCGCCTGGATAATAGCCGGGCTCCCGTTTGATGCCATACACGGTGTAAGCAATTTCTTTATGGCTTTGCTTGCCTTGCCGATAATCAGGGCGCTGCGCGCCGCACTCGGGCAGAAAAATCCATAAGCAAAAACAAAAACCGGCGGTTTTTCCGCCGGTTTTTTGCCGCTTGTTTTATCAATACAGATATCCCTGCTTGTAAAGCAGTTCGGCGCAAAGCACCGCTCCGCCTGCCGCGCCGCGCAATGTGTTGTGGGAAAGGCAGACAAATTTATAATCGAAAATGCTGTCCTCGCGCAGCCTGCCCACGGAAATACCCATGCCGCCGTAAAGCTCGCGGTCGAGCTTCGTCTGAGGGCGGTCGGGCGCTTCGAAATAAGTGATAAACTTTTCCGGAGCGTGCGGAAGCGAAAGCCGCTGAGCTTCGCCCACATAGTTATCCCATGCGGAAAGTATTTCATCCCGGGTCGGCTTTCTTTCAAAGCTGACAGAGACCGTCGCAAGGTGACCGTCCGAAACGGGAACACGGATACACTGCGCGGAAATGACAGGCGCCGCCGCATTGACGATACGGCCGTCCTTCACGCTGCCCCAGATCTTGAGCGGTTCCTGTTCGCTCTTTTCCTCCTCGCCGCCGATATAAGGAATAACATTGTCGATAATTTCGGGGAATGTTTCGAAGGTTTTTCCCGCGCCGGATATCGCCTGGAATGTCGTGACCGAAACGGCCTTTATTCCGAACCCGCGCAGCGGCTCGAGCGCCGGAACATAGCTCTGTATGGAGCAGTTCGGTTTGACGGCGATAAAGCCCTTTTTGGTTCCGAGGCGTGCCTTCTGCGCCGCAATAACGGCGGTGTGCGCATAATTTATCTCCGGGATAAGCATGGGGACATCGTCCATGCCGCGATTTGCCGAATTGTTGGAAACAACGGGAATTTCCGCCTTTGCATATGCCTCTTCAAGCGCCTTCACATCGGCCTTGGGCATATTCACTGCGCAAAAAACAAAATCCACCTTGCCCCTGATCGTGTCGATATCGTTGGAATCAATAACCTCCATTGCGGCAACGCGCGCGGAAAGCGGCGTTTTCATCTTCCATCTGCCCTTCACGGCTTCGCCGTAAGGCTTGCCCGCGGAGGAAGGGCTTGCGATAACCGCCGCAAGCTCGAAATACGGGTGATCCTCGATAAGGGTGATAAATCTCTGACCGACCATCCCCGTTGCGCCGACAATGCCGGCTCTTAACTTTTCCATCAAAAGCACTTCTTTCAGATAAGATCCTTGTATATTCCGGGGACAGAGCCTTCGATAACCGTCGCCCCCAGACACTTTTCATAATAATGCACCGGTCCGGCGCTGCCTATAATGGCATAGGCATAGCCCTCATCGCGCATTGCCTCCATACAGCGGAGCAATATGGCTTTGCCGATACCCCTGCCGCGTTCCTGCTCGTCCACACCGGTCGGGCCGAAATAATTCTTATATGTGCAATCGTAGCCGCCGAATCCGAGTATTTTCTTGTTCTGCTCGTCATAGGCAATAAAGCATCCCACAGGGTGCCTCGTGAACGCGGCGGATATTTCGTCCGCCCAACCGTCGTGGAAATGCTCCCGCACCCATTCGACAACCTTTGTCTTATTTGGTGTCATGGGGCGAATGATCTTTATCCCCTTCTCCGCAAGCGCGGAATATACCTCCCTGCTTTCGGGAAGCTCGTAAAGCTTTACCAGCATATCGGGCATTGTTTTGTTCCTCCTTATCAATAAGCGCCGGATACGCACATTCCCGTGTGCCTCCGGCGCTCTTTATCAATTATATGCCTGCGAAACGGCGCGGTTTACTTGTTGTCCGCTTTGCTTTCTTCGCTGCTTTCGTCCGCCGCATCGCCGCTTGTTTCGTCGGTGGTGTCATCGGCGGTATCGTCCGAAGTTTTGTCGTCCTTTTTTTCGTCGTCCTTCTTCTTTTCCTCGAAGGTAACGGCAACGCCGGTGAACTTCTTCTTGAATTCATCGACCTTTTCGGCGGTGATCGGGTTGCCGGAAAGGGTGAGCTTCAAGGTAGAGGAGGAAGAAAGCTTTTCGCCGAAGGAATCGAGCGATTCTATCTTGTTGTCGGCGACATTGAGCGTTTTGAGGTTTTTAAGCTCGCTGAGTACCGCGATATCGGTGATCTCGTTTTCGGAAAGGTTGAGCGTGGTGACAACAGTATTATCCTTCATTGCGGAAATATCCGTAATCTTGTTTTCGGAAAGGTTGACGGTTGCAAGCGCCTTGCAATCGGTGAGATCGGGGATCGCCGTGAGCTTCTGACCGTGAGCATCGACACTCGTAAGCTTTTCAAGCCCCTTGATGACCAGCTTTTCGAGGTTGCCGGTGTACTTGTCCTCTACATGATCCTCTTTCTTTTCGTCATCCTTGTGGTCGTGTTCGACCTTTGCATGGTATATCGAAAGGGTGGTAAGAGCCTTGCAGCCGGTAAGATCAAGCTCGCCGGTAAGATCGTTGCTGTGCGCATTGATGGTTTCGAGCTTTTCGAGCCCGTTGAGAGTCGAAAGATCGGAAATGTGATTTTCGTAAATATTGAGCGTTACGAGCTCTTTAAGCTTGGAAAAATCGCCGAGTGTCTTTATTTCGTTCTTGTAGGCATTGACAGCAGTGAGCTTCGTGCAGCCGACAATCGCTTCGAGCGATTCAAGCTTGTTTTCGTATATGTCGATAGTGCCGAGCTCGGTAAGATTGCTCAGGTTGCCGAGCGTGGTTATTTCGTTCTTGTAGGCGGCAATGGAGGTAAGCTTCGTGCAGTTTTCCAAGGTGCTTATATCGGTGAGCTTGTTGCTGTATACGGCAACGGTATCAAGCTCTTTAAGCTTGGAAAAATCGCCGAGTGTGGTTATTTCGTTTTCGTAAGCATAAAGCTTTTCGAGCTTTTCGCAGCCGTTGACGGCACTGAGGTCGGTGACCTTGTTCAACGCGACGGAAAACTCTTTGAGCGATTTCATGTTTTTGATAACGGAGATATCGCTGATATAGTTATCCGTTGCAGAGAAGTATTCAAGCGAGGTGAGCCCGGAAAGATCGCCGATATCGGTGACGGCGTTGCCGGAAATGACAAGCTTTTTAAGGTTTACAAGCCCTTTGATCGCATCGAGCTCGGTTATACCGGTTTTGGGTTTTTCCTTGCTTTCGTCGCCGCTTGTATCGCCGCTTTCATCGGTGCTTTCCGCAGCAGAGGATTCATCTGCGGTTGCATCCTGCTTGCAGACAAGATCGGTTATATTGAGCGTTTCGAGCCCGGTGCAGCCGGCGAGCGCGGAAATATCGGAAATGTTGGTATGGCTGATATCGAGCGTTTTGAGCGATTTGAAGTTTTCGATACCTTTAAGCGTTTTAAGCCCGGTGTATTGGAGCGAAAGCTCTTCAAGAGAAGTGAGCTCCGAAAGCTGACCGAGATTTTTGAGCCCGGAAAGAGCGGCAACCGAAATAAGGTTGTCGAATGAAATGCCGGTGTAGCTCTTGCCGCTGAGCTTATAGTAATATGCCATGTACTGGCTGGTGTAGCAGGCGGTATTCATTTCGTAAATGGTGTTTTCGTCGAAGAAACGCAGCACGCGGAGGTTTTTGAACTTGTTGATATCGCTTGCGTTTGTAAGGAACACGCCGGAACCGCTGATGGTTTTGATAGATTCGGCGGAAGGCGTTTCGCCCTTTGCAACGGCGTTGGCGGCATCTTCATAGCCGATAATGACACGGTATGTTACCGAAACGGAGCTCTGACCCTGCTGATTTTCCACAGGGACACTGAAAGAAAGGAACTGTATCTTGTCGATATCTTCCTGAGTGAGCTCGCGCACGGATTTATCGATTGCCGCGGCATATGCTTCGAGAAAGCCTTTGCCTTCATCGGTAAACGTATCGCAGGGGCGGCCTTTATGGACAAGATGATCCACAACGACATAAACCGAACCCGCAAGAAGCAAAACGCTGAGAACGACACAGATGATGATCGTCCTCGTATTCTTTTTCCTGACTATGTTGCTCATGTTGGAAATAATCCTCCGATAATTTTACGATTATCTTATTTTATCATGTTTCGGCATATTTTGCAAGAGTTATTTGCTGCCTTTTTTGTATTTTACCGCGGCAACAAAGCTGCGGCGGTTCCCGTCCCACGCGGAAGCGCTTTTTCCGTAGTCGATAGCATCCTTTTCGGGCGAGCGGCGCAGGCAGAGTATAGCATCCTCCGGAAAGCGATCGAACCCGGGGAGCGAATAAATATCCAGCTCCGAGAGCGTTATTCCGCAGCCTTCGATAATGTTTTCCGGGAGATATGCGTCGTCGATCACATCAGATATCGGCGTGAGCAGCGAAAGCTCCATGCACTTATCGAAATATTCGCGGTCAAGTATATATATTGCGGCATCGGACGTGCGTATTTCCGCTTCGAAGCGCTTCAGACCCGTGTTGTATTGATCCACATTGATCTTGCCCTCGGAGGTTTCGAGCTGCGGCAGGGTGATATCGAGCAGGTTGAGTGTGAATTTCCCGTCGCCGTTGTAATCCTCCGATATAAGCTCGAAGGAATCTCCGAGATTATCCTTGGATGCCTGATCGAGATAATATCCGGGGCCGACAAACATCACATCGACATCCGGTTCGTCCTTCTGCGCGAGCTGCACGATACATATCACCGCAAAAACGATCATCAGCCCGATAAACAGCACGAGCCATTTATAATAATACCATATGTTTTCCGCCCATTCGCGGAAGGTCTGCTTTTCCTTTTTTTCCAAAAATCCGCACCTCCGGAAAAGAGAATAATGCCTTTTGCACTCTGTTGCAAGCGCTTTTTGTGAAATAACCGTCAAAAGAGCGGCAGTTCGCCGGTTATCGGGTCGATATCCTGCGGGAACGCCGGTTCTATGGCAAGGCAGGTGTGTGTCGGCACACCGTGAAATTCGGTCATGCCCGCATCGGTGATCAGCGCGGAAATAAGCCCCTTCTGCTTTGCGCGGCGGTCGATCTCCAAAAGCTCCTGTTCGGAATTGACATAAACGCAGATCTTTGCCACGCCGTTTTCGAACCACTCGGTGAGCGCCGTCCTTTTGCGGGAAGGCTTTAATGTCGGATGCGTTCCGTACATCCGTATATCGCCCAGGCGGTTTTCCTTATCCAGTGCGGCAAGTATCGCCTCCACACAGGCGTGCCCCGCCTGCGCCGCAAGCTTGCCCTTGCGCATATTCAGATCCTTGCGCACGACAATCATCATTTTCGAAGAATACATTTTTACACCTCACATACCCGTTTATTTTACCAAAGTGCGGGCGCGGTGTCAACCTTTTGCGCCAAAAAGCAAAAAAGAAGGCGGCAAAGGTCTGCCGCAAAAAATGCTTTTATATGAGGGAATATACGGTATTGCCGCGCGTTTTGGAAAAAGCGCCGCGCAGGCGGGTATAGGGGATATAATCGAAAAGGTTTTCGAACATATCGTTTTTCATCTCGTCCGCACCGACGGCACTGTAATACAGCCCATAATCGCACGGGGAATATACGGTGATCTCGGATGCCCTTGCAAGTCTGCCGTTGCGCCCGAACATCCACCTGCGAAACCATGTCCACTGCTGCGATTTGTGGCAGGCAAAGCCATCCTGCGAAACGCCGAACGCCGTTTTGCCGCCGAACGCCGCAAGCGGGATATCCCAATCCATGTGTATCCTATTCTGCGTGTACAAATGCAGATAAAGCTTCTTCACCTGCCACGCCGGATATCCCCCGGCGTGCTCCTCCGCCGCGAGGGCAATCGCATCGCAAAGCGCCGCGGAGCTCAGGCAATGCTGACCGTGACCGTACTCACCGCCGAGATCGTGCCCGACGGCAACAAGCGGCCGAAACCGCCGCAAAAGTCCGGCGCAGTATTCCGCCGCGGAGGAATAGGTGTAGCCCTCGGCTTTCAGATTCTTCTCCGCCTCGCCGTAATTTTCCGCCCAGGTGTCCGAAAAATCGCCGAAAACCGGGTACCTTCTCACGCCGACCTTCCAAAGCCCGTCCAGAACCTCGTGGTCACGCGTGTGTTTTTCGCCGTTGTTCGTGAAATATGCGACCTGAATGCGATACCCCCGTCCGGCGGCATAGTAAGGCAGAAGCCCGGCAAAAAAGAGGTGCTCGTCATCCGAATGTGTGGAAAGCAGCAGCAGATCGGCATCGCCGTCGTTGCTTTGCCAATCCTGCGCCCATTCGGGTGTTTTGCCGGAAAAAGTGCGTGCCTCGCTCACCTCTGTCTCCGAATCGAAAACAATGCGCAAGCCCTGCTCGTCGCAGCCGTCGGGAAGCCGCGCAAGGCTGTGGAGGAACCCGTTATCCACACGCACCTCGCCCGCGGATGAAAAAACGGTATACGCCGCCGCCTTCCTGCGGAACACGATATACACACCGTCCGCCCCGCTCTGACCAAGTGTCAGCTCCGCAGCTGTTATAAATGTTTCGTTGTTGCCGTCCGAAAGCGCAGAAAGCACGGCGCCCTGTGCGGGAGCCGCGCTTTCGCAATACCCGCAAAGCGGGCACATCAATATTACTGCTGCCAGAAACAATGGGATACAAATCTTAAAGCTCTTCATTACACAAACATCCCGGTATTTTATATCGTTATATTTTATGCGCGGAAAGCCGGATTTATTCCGTTGTATGGTTTTTGCCTGATTATTCCCCGAAGGCGAGCGAGAATGCGTTTTCCATATTGGATTCGGAAAGAATGACGATTATGTAATCTACAACATTCTTATCCTCCGCCCTGTAAAGGATACTGTTGGAAAGGTTGACAATGAAATCGCCGCTCTTGCCGAGCAGGGATTTATCGAACCGTTCCGCAAGGATATCCGAGAAGGTATAGGAGCCTTCATCGCGGTAGATCATCGCGTTGGGAAGCTTAACATCGGTTCTTGCGGTATCGATAAGCCATCTTTCGGCGATACCGTTGATATTATCGGTATCGTTGTCGGTGATAAAGAAGCCGTAATCGCCGTTATCCTTGTCGATATACTTGCGAAGCGCGGTGAGCGTGGAGGAACCCGCACCGTTTGTACCGAGGTTGAGCGTGAACTTCGGTTTGAGAAGCGTAAGCTCTTCATAAACCAAGCCGCTTTCGATACCGCGGTAGCTGATAAGGTTGCCGCCGAAGGAGGTGACCTTCTGGCTTTCGAATTCCTCGAGAGCGCGGGGAGCCGCATCCGGAAAACGCTTTGCAACGGCTTTCATGATCTCGGCATAGGTAAGGTAACCCGCATAATCGGTGAGGTTGCTGTCGTTCACACGGTAAAGACCGCCGTAAGCGGCAAGCGTTTCATCGTTCTGCTCGATAAGCGCATTGAACACGGCACGCATATCGACAACGGTCGCACGGGTTTCGGTCAGCGCCTTCAACACCTGATCGTAAATGGTAGTATTGGTGTGCTCGACCGCTCCGTCCGGGAATATTCCGGGGTAGATCGTTGTTACATCGGGGATAAGCGCATAAATTATCTCTACTTCCTGGCCCTTTGCACGTTCGTTGTAGCCGTTGACGGTATCCGAAACGAAGTTGCGTATAGCCGTAACGCCGGAAGCGGTATAAAGGTTCTTGCCGGAAGCATCATCAAGCATTTTATCGAAGAAGAGGCGGGAATTCACGCCAACGGAAACACTGTTGCCGTCGAGCCTCGTATCCGCTGTTGCGTTATAGTATGCAACGTATTCACGTTCCTCGGATTGCTTTTTGCCCTCGACAAGGGCGCTTACCTTCAGAAGGTTGTTTTTACTCTTGAGCTCGGTCTGAATAATGAAATAGTTCCCGCGCGATTCTGTCGTGACATCCTCCTTACCGCCGGTAACGGTTATCACGGAGCCTTCCTCGCATTCGCCGATAAGAGCGACAACATCCGGTGTGATATTGACACACTGCCTGACGACCGGAGTAGCGGTGTATCCTTCGGCCCCGGTGACTTCTTCGGAGCTGGAATCGACATTCCGGCTGCTCTCGTTCAGGCTGGCATTCCCGCTTTCGAGCAGATCGCCGCTGCTGTCGACATCGACGCAGGCAGCAAGGATCATGCATGCCGCCATTGCGATAACGAGCATTGCAAGTACGCGGCGTGCCGCGGAGCTTTTTTTGATTTTCATATTCTTTGCCTCACTTTTAGAGTTTCGGGTTTTTGCGTAAAACGGGCGGATTATTCTTCCTCGTTGTTCTTTGCCTCGGCAATGACCTTCTGTGCGACCTCGGCGGGAGCTTCTTCATACCTTACGAAATCGAAGGTATAGCTGCCGCGGCCCTGTGTCATCGCACGGAGCTGAATGGCGTAAACTGTCATTTCCGCGCAGGGGATCTCGGCTTCGATAACGGTGTAGCCCTTGCGGCTGCTCTCGCTCATGCCCATGATCCTGCCGCGGCGCTTGGAAACGTCGCCCATGATATCGCCGGAGAAGGAGGTGGGTATGGTGCATTTAAGATAGCCGACCGGTTCGAGAATGACGGGGTTTGCCTTGGGAAGCCCTTCTTTATAAGCCAGCTTTGCGGCGAGCTTGAAGGAAATTTCGTTGGAATCGACAGGGTGGTAGGAGCCGTCGTACAGATCGGCGGCAAGGTTGACGACCGGGAATCCGGCGAGAACACCCTTCTGCATCGCTTCGAGCAGACCCTTTTCGACAGCGGGATAATAGTTCTTCGGTACGTTGCCGCCGACAACGCTCTGCGTGAAGGTAAGCCCTTCGGCTTCGCCGGGCGAGAAGGTTATGCGGACATCGCCGTACTGACCCGAACCGCCGGACTGCTTTTTATGCTTGCCCTGAACCTGCACGGATTTTTTGATCGTTTCGCGGTAGGCTATCTTCGGTTCCTGAAGCTCAATAGCGGTGCCGTAGCGGCTCTTCAGCTTGGCGCACATCACATCGAGGTGAATGTCGCCCAAGCCGGAAACCGTCATTTCCTTGGTTTCGGCATTGTTAAGATAACCGAGCGTTTTATCCTCATCCAGAAGCTTTGCGATACCGGAGGATATCTTGTCCTCGTCGTTCTTGGAAAGCAGGCGGATCGCCATCGTGTAATAGGGCTTCGGGAATTCGATCTTCGGATATTCTTCCGTGATGCTGCCGGAAGCGAGGGTATCATTTATGTTGGTATTGACCAGCTTTACGGTATAGCCGATATCGCCGGTGCAGAGCTCGTCGACTTCGGCTTCCTTTTTGCCGACGCAGGTGCAGATACGCGCGATCTTTTCCTGCTGGCCGGTTGTAAGGTTGTTCAGAACCTGATCCTTCTTCAAAGTACCGTTCATGACCTTGAAGAAGACCTTTTTGCCGAAGTTATCGGCAAGAGTTTTGAATACAAAGAGTGCGGTGTCGCCGTTTTCGTCGGCATCCTTCATGGATTCGAGCGGCGAAACGAACGCAGCGGCAACTATATCAAGGAAGTACCTGATCCCGGCGAGCTTTATCGCGCTGCCGCAGAACACGGGGGCGATAGCGCCGCTGATAAGTCCGGAGTTGAGCGCTTCGTGCTTTTCTTCATGAGTGAGCGGCTCTTCGAGTATAAGTACCTTTTCCATAAGCTCATCGCTGGTGGCGGCAAGCGATTCATCGAGCTGCGCCTGATAAGCCTTTATTTTATCCGCATAGCTTGCGGGGAGCTCCACTGCGGTACGAACACCCTTTGTGTCGCAGGTGAAGCATTCATCGGTGATCAGATCGTAAAATCCGACGTTCCCCGTGCCTTCGTTAAAGGGCACAAGCAGTGGGCATACCGTCGAGCCGAAAGCTTCGCGCAGGCCGTTGTAGGTGTTTTCGAAATTGGAGTTTTCGTCATCCACCTTGTTTACAAAGAACGCCTTGGGCTTGCCGGCGGAATAATCCCATGCGAGCTCCGTGCCGACCTTGCAGCCGCTCTTTGCATCGACAACGATGACCGAGCTTGCGGAGACCGCAACCGCCTCCTTGACTTCGCCTGCGAAATCGAACATACCCGGAGTGTCAAGTATATTTATCTTTTTCCCGTTCCATTCCACATTTACGAGCGAGGTCTGGATGGAATAGCCTCTTTTGATCTCTTCCGGATCGAAATCGCTTGCGGTATTTCCGTCGGAAGGCTTGCCGAGTCTGTCGATAGCTTTTGCGAGATAAAGCATCGATTCGACAATAGATGTCTTGCCGTCGCCGCTGTGGCCGACAAGGCATACATTCCTGATTTGCGAAGAAGTGAATTTTGCCATGAAAAAATCCTCCGATTAAAATTAGTGCATTTTCTCCTATCACACTATTATATAGGACAAAGAACCAATAATCAAGTATGAAATTCGCGTTTTTAGTTCAATTCACCGAATTTTTTGTGTTTTTGCACGCCGCTATATCGCAAAAAACGAAACAAGCCACACCGGGAGCATCCAGAACAGCTGGAACGCGACCGCATAAAGCGAATTTATCGCCGAAATGTCGCCGCTCACGGCAAGGAAGGAGACGAGTATAAACGACATAAAGACGCTTATCACGCTGATAACGACATTGAATTTCGTTACATTGCGGACCTTATCGCACACCGAAAACATTTTGAGAAAGTTATGCAGCGTGGAATTGCAGGCTATACCGCTGTCGGCACGTTCGACCTCCGCCGCAACATCGTCCGGCGAAACTCCGCGCAGAACCGATATCGGGCATTTGCGGAACTTTATCCCCATGGAAAGGAGATCGTTGTTTATGTTCGGGTCGAGCGTTTTGATACCGAGGCAGAGTCCGGCTTTATACATATCTTTGAGAAGCGAATCGAAAAGCGGGTTGACGGTATAGCGGATATAAAGCTTTGCGGCAAGCCCTTCGTCGATAACGACATACATGACCGAGCCGACGCTTTTATCGTATTCGTCGTCGCCGTCGTCCACGGGGCATTCAAAGCGGTAGCGTTTCATATACGAACGCTTGCCGAGGAAGTAATTCCTGCCGTCCATCGCGACACAGAGCCCGTCCGAAGCGCTTTCGATAACGCGTATCAGCTTCGGCGCCTCGGCACCCTCCGGCACGGTGGAGGAAAGCACCTTCGCAAGCGGGCCGCCGACATAGGAAAACACCTTGGAAAGCCCGGTGAGTATCTCGTCGATACGGTTTTCGCCATACAGCCGGATATTGGTTATCTTGACAAGGCTTGCAGGGTAAACCTCCGTATCCGCAAATGAAATAACGGAAGCGGAAGCATATTCCTCCGCGACGGTATTTCCGATAAATGCGGTGGAGTGCTTTGCGCCGACACGGTTTGCGAAAACGGTGGGCAGAACCACCATAAAGAACCCCGTTGCGGGGACGCTTGCGGCGATAAGCACCGAAAAGGCGCAATACGCCGTGGATGTCGCGCTGCCGAAGAACTTCATCACGCCGAAAAGCGCTGCGCCGACGACAAGTATGACCGGGAGCAGGAAATTGAAGGAATCCTCGAACCCGGAGCGCTTCTGCGTTCTTTCGGAAAAGCCTTCCACAAAGCCGGCGCGCTTCACGGTATATATCTCGCTGTCCTCAAAGAGGTATTTATAAAATTCATCCGCCTCACGCGTGCCGCCGGAAAGCGGGCTTGCGACATACTTCGGACGTTTGGAGGCAAGTATGCGGAAGCAGTGGTAATCGCGCCTTGCGGCAAGATATGCCGAAACGGCGGAGCAGAAGCCCGCAAATGCCGCAGGGAGGTTATAAAGCTTCAGATCGCCCGCCTGCGGGTCGGTAAATATCACGACAAGCGAATAAGCCGCCGAGGCAAGCACCGACATCACAAGGAGGCTGTCCGCATTGAGGCGCAGCGAGAATATCCCGCGCAGCCCGGAACGGATATGCCCGATCAGCGCCAGCGCGATAAAAAACAGCATCTGAAGATCTATAAGTATGTAAAGTATGCCGTATCTTCCCTGCTTTGTAAAATCCGGGTGGAGCGAGCTGTCCTTTGTGGCCAGCTCAAGGAAGAGTATGCCGAGCATGAGCAAAGCAACGACGATTATCCTTGCAAAGGCGGTGTGTTTTTTCTTGCGCAGCTCGCCGCCGACAACCGAATTGCGGCTTCTGTCCGTATATTCGACCGCCTGCTCCGAGGAACGCATCCGGCGTTCGCGGCGAAGCTTTTCGCGGCTCTTGTCCGCAAGCTTTTTCAGACTGCCGTCCTCATCCTTCATCATTTCAAAGGCAAGGCGGAGGTTTATGTCCGTCTCATCAAGGTCGCCGCCGTAAACATCGAGCGAACCCTCGTCCGGGACAAGCTTTATCTGACCTTCGGCTTCGCCGTCGTCAAAATCCAGTTCCTTTCCGCTCACACGTTCGGTCAGCGAAGCGTAGTCTTCGTCATAGCGCGTTGTTTTTTCGGAGTTTTTATCCGCAAAATTGAGCGTATCCCCCAGCGGGAACATCTGCTCCTGGGAATATTCCCCCTCCTCCGCGGCGGCGGAACTGTCGGAAAACCGGTTTTCCGCAAAGCCCGACGGCGGCTGCTTTTCGGCATCCGAAAGCGTACGGGTCTTTGCATCGTTTATCATATCGTAAAGCTTTTCGACCCTTTCGCTTCTGCCGGGCTTTTCTTCGCCCAGATAACCGAGCAGCTCGGCATTTTCGGCACGGTCGGCAAGCTTTGCGCGCAGCTTCTGCGTATCGCTCAGCTTCGGCTCTTCCCTGCGTTCGCTGTATTGGTCGATCAATTCGGCTGTTTCGGCGTTTATACGCTTTGTGACCTTCGTGCGTTTCTTTCCCGGCTCCTCCGGCGCGATGATCGTCGCATCCGGAGTGGGCGCGGGCACGGAGCCGTCGGCTTTCATATCCGCATCGTTTTGGTCCTGCGCATCGCGCAAAACGGCGAGCACATCGGGCAAAGAGCCTTTATTTTTTTCGGACATTCGGCATTCCTCCCCCTTTTCAGCCGTTATTGCGCTGTCTTGCGGCTTCGAACATTACTATTGCACCGGCAGCGGAAACGTTAAGTGAATTTATGCTCCCGTACATCGGGATACCCGCAAGGAAATCGCTTTCCTTTTTCAAAATTTCGGAAACACCTTCGCCCTCGCTTCCGAGAATGAGCGCGCAGGCGCATTTGAAATCCTGTTCGTAATAGGGCTTTCCGCCCGCCTCCGCCGCCCAGATCCACACGCCGTGCTCCTTTAACATACGCACGCAGGAAGCAAGGTTCGGCACACGGGCGATGGGCATTGTAAACACGGCGCCGGCGCTCGACTTCGCGACGGTACCGTTCACGCCTGCGCTGCGGCGCTTCGGGATGATAACGCCGTTCATTCCGGCGCAGTTCGCGCTCCGTATGAGCGCGCCGAGGTTATGCGGATCGTTTACCGAATCGCAGATGAGGAAGAAGGGCTTTTCGCCCGCCTTTTCGCAATTTTCCAAAAGCTGCTCCGCGGTAAGGTAATCGGTTTCCGCAGCGACGGCGATAACGCCCTGGTGAACTCCGCCGCCGGACATTGCGGCAAGCTTGCGCACATCGGTTTCGATAAGGGGAACCCCCTTTTCCGCCGCAAGCGCGCGCAGCGGAGTGAGCGGGCCGCGGGTATCCTCCCGCTGAATATATATTCTGTCTACCGTTCTTCCGCTTTTCAAAAGCTCCGTAACGGCGTTTCTGCCTATAAACAGACCGTCGGTCTCAAGCTCGGTATTTCTTCTGCCGGTTTCCTTCATTTTGCCGTAACCCCGCCGATATGATTCGATGATTTTTCACTCTCCGATTATATCACGCCGGTGCCGCCGTGTCAATCCGCGTAACGCACCCGCCGAAAAAACTTTTTCGGGCAGGGCAAAAGAAGAAGGCGCACCTTTCGGCGCGCCCCCTTCAAGGAGAACAAGATGAACTCTTGTATTCTGTTTAGGTTCTGCTGTTTCCGTAAACCGCTTCGTAGCTGCGGAGAACAAGTCTGCCGTACTCAACGGTGCCGTCCTCATAAACAACATACGGACGTGCGCAGATGATGGCATCCTCATGCCCTTCGAGCCCGTTCACCGTAACGGTGAAGGTGACGGTTTCGTAATCGTCGAACGCCTGGCCGTCGACATAGTTTTCGATCCTCATGGTGCGAATGTTGGCAACAAGCTCATTTGCCTGTGCATATTTGAGGTCGAGAACGTTTTCGCCGAGCTTTTCTTCCGGTATGAGAAGCATGCCGAGAGAAACGACCTTGCTTTCACTCTTGGTGAAGGTAGCGCCGAAGCGGAGAGACTTGGTAACGGTGTTGACCTTTGCGCCGAGCGATTCAACATGGGTCGCTTCTGCGGGAGCAACCGCATAGAACCAGTTGGTCTGTTCGGGATATGCACCGATATCTATCGCGAAGGCACCGCCGAAGCCGTAGCTTCCCACGAATGTCGGCATGATATAATTGCCGAGCAGCTCGCCTTCGGTGAAATACTTACCGTATTTCGCATGGACAGCCTTGACGACAATGATAAATCCGTTTTCGGGGATAACAAGCTTGTGTGCGCCGGATTTGACGAAGCTGGTGGCGACATAGTGATCGCCGATCCTTTCGACAACATATCCGGCAAATTCCTCATTGTACTTATTCTCACCGGGAACGCAGTCGTTTACGGTCTTGCCGGCTTCGCCGGTAATGAGTGCGATTCCGAAGTTCTCGCTGCCCCAGCTATAGGTGTTGTGGTGCGAAACGGCAAATCTGACAGCCTCTTCGCCGTCGGCATTGCCGATATAGCTTTCGCCGCAGACTATGCATTCGAAATCGAAGAATCCGTTATCGGCTTCACGCACGGTCGCGCGGTACTGATGCTTGCCGGTGGGCTGTGTTTCGCTGCCTTCCACTTTAACCTTTTCGTTGCATTTCTTGCAGATCTGATAGCTGTAACCGCCAACGCCGCAGGTCGGGTCAAGGACAAGAACTTCCTGGTCTTCGATATCATGCCCGGTAGCGGGAACGATATCGTGGTTTGCCGTTCTGTGGCCGCAGACGCAGTCTTCGTAGGTATAACCGTCTTCGGTGCAGGTAACGGGAATAACATGCACGGTCATGGTGTGTCTGTGCAGAACACCGAAGTAAGCGTTTTCGAGCGCGCCGGACTTGCCTGCGTTTTCGGCGAGGTCGAGCCCGTAAAGGTAAACCCGATCGCCGATATTTGCATTATTGACAATGGCGATCGCATCGGTGCTGGCGGTATGGACGCCGATGGCATAGCCGCCCTCGGGAATGACCATATCCTTATCGCCGTTTGTCTTGTCGATCGCGGTTATCTTACCGTCGGCATCGACAACAACGACATAGTACCACGCATAATTATTTGTATCATCGCAAAGAGCGTTGCGGATAGCCATGGGAGTATTGTAGGTCGTGCCGACCTTTGTGAAGGGGATCCAGATATTGATGTCACTTTCGGCATAGCCGGAAAGCGTTTTGATAACCGAAACAGGAGCCGAAACAGGGGTTTCGCCCGCGATCGGGGTGGTTCTCACACAAGCGCGGTCAAGCGCTTTTGCGGTGTTTTCGGTCAGATCGACGCCGTAGAGATATACGGTATCGCCGACATTAAGACCGTTTATAAACTGTGCGAGAGCGGGGGACTGATCCTTGTGTGCGCCGAGAACAAAGCCGAACGCGGGGATAACCATGTCGCGGAAATCCTCATCCCTGCCGGTGCCCTTGCGTATTTCGACAACCTTGAAGGTGCCGGTGGCATGGTCATATTCGCAGGCGGCAAGGTTCCACCACTGGAGGCACTTTTCGCCCGAAACATCGCCCAGCTTTTCGCCCATACCGTAGGTAATGACATTGGCAGAGGTGGGATCATACAGATACGTATGCGAAAGATTGACAACATCCGCCACTTCGGTATGTGCGTTGACCTGGATTTCGGAAACGAATACCAAGCCGCCGCTTACGGTAACTCTGACATATCTGCCCGCAAGGAGCTTGTCAAAGCGGATGGTTTCTTTAAGAACGTTATCGTCCTTGGAATTCCACTTATCAGCGGAAAAATCGGTGGTTTCGTAGGCGGTGAACCAGTTCACACCGTCTATGGAAGCCTCCACGGCGATACGTTCCGGCTTGACAATGCCGGATTTATTTGCCGGCCAGGTGAAGATATCGACAGAGCCGATATTTTTGACCGTGGTGCCGAAGTCAAACACGACATTGCCGCCCTGCCTGAATCCGCGCCAGGTTTGGGTGTAGCCGGTCGGACCGGTGATACCGTCGGTAACATTGCCGGTGTAGGTGCCATCTACGCTGTTGTAGGTAACGCCGGTGCCCTCTGCGCGCGCGATATTATCGAGCTCGGAGAACTTGGGGTTATCAACTTCGGTGAAGTAGCCGGGCTTGGTATACTGGTATATCATGATTTCCGAAACCGCGAAGTGCATACCCGTAGTGACCATTTCCACCTTGAAGTAGCGGGCTTCGATTTCCTTTTCGAGAACGAGGTTGATGGTTTCGATAGCAAAGTCGCTGCCTTTATAGGTGAGCTCGCCGATTTCGAGCCAGTTGACGTTGTTGAGCGAGGCATAAACCTTGATAGAGGATGCGCCATTGGCGGGAGCGATCTGCATGGCGATCTCGGAAACGGGCTTGGAGGAGCCGAGGTCGAATGTGGCTCTGCCGAGGTGGTTTGCCGGATCGGCAAGGGTGGTGAATTCACCGTTGATATAGTAGGAATACCACGGTGCGCCGTAGGAGAAGGCTCCGCCGTCGGCTGCGGTAACGCCGTCGTTGAGAAGACCGCTGTAATTGGCGACTTTATCGCATTCGAGCTTATCCAGCCACTTGGAGCCGAGGTTTACGTTGATCTTGGTGATATCGCCGGTGAGGATATCATTGCCGTACTTGGGAAGTGCGGGAAGCGCGGAGGCTTCGACCCATTCGGTATACGGTGCGACGTTATTGCCGAAGGTGCGGGAGGAATAACCGGTGACGGTGTTGCCGCTCTTATCGGGATGTTCGCCCCAGAAGCCGAGCGTGGGCTGGAACTGCCATCTGCCGTTTGCGCTGATAACGCTTATCGGCATGGTGATCCTTACTTCCCACTTGTAGCCGTCGGCTGCTTCTTCATTGACTATGCCTTCAACGGTGTAGGGCTTTTCGGCAGCGTAACCGTAGGTTTCCTCCGTCTTGTTCGCGCCGCCGTTCTTCGTGTTGGTTTTGAACAGGGTGCGGGGGGTTCCGCCGGGAATGTATTCGACATCGAGGAAGTAGTCGTAGGATTTGAACTGACTGTCGACCATTCTGTCGGGATCGCGGAACCAGATACGCACGAATGCGCCGTTGCCGCTGCCGTATTTTTCGCCGTTGGTGGCAAGGTCGCCGTGATATCTGACCCTTATATAAAGGTTTTTTTCATCGGATTCATAGCTGACGGTACCGTAGCTTTCATCCGCGGGGATCTGGGTGTCGCCATAGCAGGAATTGTTTTTATCGACCGACACGGTGTTGCCGAGGATTTCGAAAAAGTCCGCTTCGTCGATAATGACAACATCGCCGGCGTACCATTTGGAAGCGGGGGCATTGTCATTATTGTTGCTGTGGAGGCAATAATTCGCGGCATCATTATTGGAAACCGAGAATATCGCCCTTGTTTCATAGCCGGCACCGATAACGGTATCCGGAACGATCAGTTCGATCTCCGCACCCGTTTCGGTCTGCGCCCAGTTTACGATATAGGGGTAGGATTCCGCATCGTATCCGTAAACCGGTGCCGCCGTATTGCCGGCGGCGTTGGTATTACGCTTGAGGCAGGTGACAAACGATGTTCCGTTCCAGGATACATCGAAGAAGTAGTTATAGGAAACGTAGCCGGTTGCGGGGTTCCTTACCCAAAGGCGAAGGTTGGTGCCATTGCTGTTGCCGTAGGAATCCGCAGTGCCGGTAAGCTTGCGGTGTATTTAAGACCGAAATAATAGTTGCCGTTTTCGTATTTTGCGGCGTACTGGTAATCAAAGCGTTCTGCTTCGGGAACCGTTTTGTTTTGCTGCCAAACACCGTTTTCATCGACATCGAGCCAAGTGGGACCCCAGCCGAACGATATCCCTTCCGCGCCTGCGAAAACGGGGAAAAGAACGGTGCAGCAAGACAGAACCATAAGCAGAGAAAGAAGAGATGCGAGTGTTCTTCTTACGGTTTTCATTAGTGTCTCCTTAATAATATTATTTTCGATTCTGTGCGAGACTTCCCTTTTGTTTTTGCTTTTTGCCTACCACTCCTTTTATTCCCGGCAGGTACTGCCGCCCCGTGGGCACGGGAAAGCATTCGGGTACCGCGGGCTCCGCTTCCGCACGCACGGCATTGAGCCTTTTGCCGCGCGGCGCAGCGGCGCCGAAAAACCGGAAAAATTCAACCAACGGCAGCATATACGCGATTTGCGCCGCGAAGCATCCTCGAGCAACGCTCCGAAAGCACACCGGGGTATATAACGCCCATTGTTTTCCATATTATACATGATTGCCGGGCATATGTCAATTATTTTTGTGCAGTTTTTTTGTGCCGCGGCCGTTTTTTTGCCGATTACCGCTGCCGCGTGCCACCATTTTCACGCATT
>ENA-ORSI01001223-ORSI01001223.1-human-gut-metagenome-genome-assembly--contig:-NODE-1223-length-23369-cov-8.148923_pt1 | contig 23369 bp, 19 predicted proteins | sample MGYA00242187_ERZ509154 | MGnify/ENA primary metagenome ERZ509154 (study PRJEB26280, sample SAMEA2338627) | human gut metagenome | biome: human gut; feature: human-associated habitat; material: faeces...
CGGCTTCTCTTCCATCATGTTCGATGGCAGCCACTACTCCATCGAGGAGAACGTGGAAAAGACCAAGGAGCTGGTCGCTCTGGCACACTCCAAGGGCCTGAGCATCGAGGCCGAGGTCGGCTCCATCGGCGGCGTTGAGGACGGCGTTGTGGGCGCTGGCGAGATCGCAGACCCCGCCGAGTGCGCAAAGATCACCGATCTGGGCATCGACTTCCTGGCTGCCGGCATCGGCAACATCCACGGCGTTTACCCCGCCAACTGGAAGGGCCTGGACTTTGAGGCTCTGGACCGCATCCACAAGGCTACCAACAACATTCCTCTGGTCCTGCACGGCGGCACCGGCATCCCCGACGAGATGATCCAGAAGGCCATCAGCCTGGGCGTTTCCAAGATCAACATCAACACCGAGTGCCAGCTGGTCTTTGCTGAGGCCACCCGCAAGTACATCGAGGCTGGCAAGGATCAGCAGGGCAAGGGCTTCGACCCCCGCAAGCTGCTGGCTCCCGGCGCTCAGGCCATCGTTGACAAGTGCAAGGAGAAGATCGAGCTGTTCGGCTGCGCAGGCAAGGCCTGAGCCGAAGCGCATCTCCTGAGCACATTCCCGCCCCATAAATGATACTGCCCCGCTGTTCTGTGCATCACAAAACAGCGGGGCATTTTTTTGTAAGCCAGTCCGCAAAAAGGGGGCTGCCGCACCGGTTTTTCCGTGTGCCGCAGCCCCTCTTCTTTACTGGTTCAATTTTGCAAACGCTTCCCGCACATCGCCGGAGAAGTAGAGCGTGCCCAGCGCGCACACGGGGCCGGTGCCCCCAAGGGCGACCGCCCGGGCCACACCGGCTTCAATGGTGGGAGCAGGCTCGGCCCTGCCGCCCCGGGCGCGGATCTGTTCGGCCAGCGTCTCAGCGGGCATGGCGCGGGGGGTATGGGCCGCTACGGTGACGAACTGCCCGGCCAGCGGCAGGAGCAGTGCCAGCATCTCGTCCACATCCTTATCCGCCATGATGCTGAGCAGGAACACGAACTTCTGCCCCGGAAAGCGGTCCCGCAGGCTCTGCACGGTGGCCCGCATTCCGTGGGCGTTGTGGCTGCCATCCAGCAAAAAGACGGGCGAATGCCGCAGCAGCTCGAACCGGCCCGGCCAGCGCACCTGTTCCAGACCGGCACGGATGGCGCTGTCCGGGATGTTCCAGCCCCGGCTGCGCAGCACCCGCAGGGCCGTAATGGCCGTGGCGGCGTTCCGGGGCTGATAGCTGCCGATCAGGGGCAGGCGGATGCCGTTCAGGCCATCAAAATCAAAGGTGACAGCATCCAGATCCCCGTCCTCGATGGTCAGCCTGCTGAGATCCACAACAGTCAGCGGCGCGTGCCGCTCTGCCGCCGTACGGGCGATGACGGCATCGGCCTCGGGCACACCGCCATAGCTCACCACCGGACTGCCCGGCTTGATGATGCCCGCCTTTGCCGATGCGATATCGGCCAGGGTGGGGCCCAGCTCCTTTACATGATCCATGCCCAGCGCCGTGATGACCGCGCACTCCGGCGGGTCGATGACATTGGTGGAATCCAGCGTGCCGCCCAGGCCCACCTCCAGCACCACGATGTCGCATTTCGTCTCAGCGAACCAGAGCATCCCCAACGCCGTGATGATCTCGAACTCAGTGGGGATATCGGTCATGGCATCGGCAGCAGGCTTCACACGCTCCACCAGCCGCACCAGCGCCTCATCCGGGATCTGTTGGCCGTTTACCTGAATGCGCTCGTTGAACCGGTTGATAAAGGGCGAAGTATACAGGCCCACCCGGTAACCCGCCGCCTGCAGGCAGGAGGCCAGCATGGCCGCCGTGCTGCCCTTGCCATTGGTGCCCGCCACATGGATGAATCTCAGCTGCTTGTGCGGATCTCCCAGTGCGGTCAGCAGGGTCCGGGTGCGGGTCAGGCCCGGCTTGTGCCCCGCCCACTGGACGGCGTGGATATAGTTCAGCGCTTCTTCATAGTTCATTGTGCAATGCCTCGGATCGTTTTGTTTTCCAGCAGCAGGCGCACCAGCACGGTGTTCACCGCCGCCAGGACCAGCGCGTTGGGAATGCGGGTCACCAGCACGCTCCACGGATAGTTATAGAAGAGGTGGAGTGCCAGCGAGTTGATGACAATGGAGCCCACCGCATGGCCGGCAAACACGCTGATCTGGGTGCGCAGGCCCAGCCGCAGGTTGGGCAGGGCGCGCCAGAGAAGGCCCGCCGTCAGGCCGATGGAGCCTGCCCCCAGCGTGATCAGCGGATTGATGGCGTAGCCGGAAAGGGTGCCGCCGATCATATCGGCCACTGCACCCACGGCAAAGCCCTCCACCGGCCCGAACAGCACAGCGGCCAGCAGGGTGGGCAGGCTGCCCAGGTTGAACCGGACAAAGCCGGTGGAAATGCTCAGCACCCGGGCAAACACGATGCTCATGGCAGTGAGCAGGGCCAGCATGGTGAGCTTGCGGACGGAATTTCTGGAATGGTTCATATCAATTGTCCTCCCCTGTTTCGGGAACCGCGGGGCGGGCAATGCAAAACGCCCTCCCCTGTGACAAACCGCACAAAGGAGGGCGTGATTCAACGGTTCACATCCAGACGGGGCCGCAGACGGCCCCGTCTGCACCCAAGTCCATGCAGCAGCGGGATGCAGGCCATGCACCGCGGGTCTTACCTTCGTCCGCAGCACAACTCCCCGTTGATGCGGCACTTAACGCGCATGGCCTTACTCTGTTGATGGTCTTATTATATGCCTTTTTCCGGCCCATTGCAACCACAACTCCCATCATCTTTCCCAATTCGCGGGGCAGATTTTTGGCGGGGGTGCACAATTCCGGGCCTACACAAAAAGCCCTCCGGTGCGTCTCGTCCCGGAGGGCTTTGGGGTACAAGTGGGCTGGTTATTTACTGCACATCGGTCAGCTCAGCCAGCTTGTGGAAGATCTCGGTGTTGTCATACACGCCGCGGAACTTGTCTGCACCCTGACCACGGGCGTAGAGGTTCACCATGGCACCGGTGTGGGCGTAGGTGGTGTGATCCACACCGGACTTGTGGTTGATGGTGTGGCAGATGGCCATGCTGAAGGGGATGTAGGTGCCATACAGCTCGTAATCCTGCTGGCTCATCTTGCTCTGGCTGGAAGAGCCGACCTTGAGGGTGCGCTCGTAAGCGGTGCGCAGGTTCTCCACCTCGTAGTCGGTCAGCAGCAGCTTGCCTGCGTTGGCGGCATCGGGGTCGGTGGGCAGGGTCAGGCCGAAGTTTGCCTTCACGTCCTGCATGGCGGTCTCAAAAGGAGTCCGATTCTTCACATAGTTGTTCACATAGGTGGAATCGAACTTTGCGTAGGACATCTTCTGGTGGGCCAGGTTGGTCAGGAAGGTGTCGTAGTTGGTGGTCTTGTAGCCAATGCCCAGACCGCCGGTCTCGTGGTCAGCGGTCACCAGGATCAGGGTGTCATCGGGGTGCTGGGCGTAGAACTCCACAGCGGCCTGCACTGCGTTGTGCATCTCGATCACATCATGGATGGAGGCAGCGGCATCGTTGGCGTGGCAGGCCCAGTCGATCTTGCCGGACTCCACCATCATAAAGAAACCGTTGCTGTTGTCCAGCAGCTCAATGCCCTTGCGGACATAGTCGGTCAGCTGCCACTCTCCCGGAGCGGCATCCATGGCGTAGTTCATGGCCTTGCCGTCGGCCAGATTCTCGGCAATGATCAGGGTCTTGCCTGCCCCGGCCTTCAGGGCAGCAGCACCGGCCTGGGTGGTGACAACGTTGTAACCAGCCTGTGCAGCCACCTCGTGGTTGTTGGGGCCGGTGCCATCGCCGTTCACCTTCTGGAACTCGCCGCCTGCGAAATACTCAAAGCCGGAGTTTGCCAGCTCCACGCCGATCTGATAGTAGTTCTTGCGGGTCTTCTGGTGTGCATAGAAGGCAGCAGGGGTGGCATGGTCAATGTTCACCGTGGAAACGATGCCAACCTTGTAGCCCTTCTGCTTGTGGAGCTTCTCTGCAATGGTCTCATAGGGCACATCACGGGTCCAGGGGCACATATTGATGACACCGCTCTCGGTCTTTTTGCCGGAAGCGATGGAGGTGGCGGTGGAAGCGGAGTCCGGGCAGAAGGAGGTGCTGTCGTAGGTGGTCACACTGCCCACCTCCGGGAACTGGGTAAAGCTCAGCTCTGCCTCGGTGATGGCACCGTTGTTGGTGACAGTGCCCTGATAGAACCGGGCAGACTGGATCTGGGCAGTGCCCATGCCATCGCCGATGAACAGGAAGATGTACTTGGGCTTCTTCTGGAACAGGCCAAAGCAGTTCTCCTCGTCAGCTGCGGTGGAAGCAGCCGGAGCGGCAGCGTTTGCAGCCACAGGGGCAGCAGTCATCAGACCGGCGGCAGATGCCACAGCACCCACTTTCAGGAAGTTGCGGCGGGACATTTTATGTTCTTTCATACGATAATTCCTCTCTTATCCTGAGCCCTCCCGGGCCCTGTTGCAATGTTTCTTGGGAACGGTTCTATTGTACCCGTTCGGAGAAAGAGGGGAAACCATGGTAAGGCAAATCTTAGGTAAACCTTGGGCAATGAAAAACAGGCATTGGTAAAAAACAGGTGGTCTTTGTAAAATCGAGCCTTTCCTGTCCGAGGGCACTTTTATTCCGTCAGGATTCACCCCGGATCGGTTGCATCCGGTGGGCAAATCGTGTATACTGTAACCCGATTTTTATTTGCGGAGGGAGGGGTGCACATGTCCGTTTTGTGTCTGGGCGAAGTCTGGCTGGAGCTGAACGCTGCCACGGCTCCGGAGCTGACGGAGACGTTCCGGGCGCAGACCGGCGGCTGGGGCGCAGGCTTCTGCCGCCAGTACGCCGCATTGGGCGGGCAGGCGGCTCTGCTGGCCCAGCTGGGAGCCGACCCCTTTGGCCGCAAGCTGGCGGCCCGGCTTGCCCGGGATGGTGTGGATTGCTCCCTGCTCTGCTTCACGGATGCCTTCCCCACACCGGTGGTGTTCACCGGAGAGGACACCGCTCTGCCCTACCGTGCCCACACCGCCGGGCTGGCCCTTGGGCCGGAACAGCTGGAAACCGTCCCGTTCCGGGGCTCCTCTGCCTTCTGCTTTTCCTCCGCCGGGCTGGTGGACAGCCCCCTGCGGCTGGCCCACCTCAAGGCCCTTGCCGCCGCCCGGGATGCCGGGGCGCTCTGCTGCTATCTTCCCCGGCTGGCGCAGGCCGCGCCCTACTGGCCGCAGCGGGAGGCCCTGTGCCAGACCGCCCTGCAGTTTCTTGACCGGGCAGATGTTCTCTTTTTAGAGGAGAGTGACCTGCTCCTCCTCTTCGGCTCCCGGGAGCTGCGCACAGCCCTGTTTGCCCTGTTCATCGGCCATGTGCAGCTGATCTTTTTCTACAAAAAGGACAGGATTCATGCCTTTACACGCAGTGTTATGGCCTCTGCCGCAAAAAAAGACCAGAGCCCCGCTCTGGTCTTGTATCGGATGGAAAAGATGGGGATTCATGTAATCGATTTGCCACAGTTAAGGGAGCATGTACTAGGACAGTTACTGAGTAACGATGCAAACACAACGGAATGCCAAGGGCTCCCCTACTAGGGGAGCTGGCGAGCGAAGCGAGACTGAGAGGTTTAACCCGGACGCTGGCGAGCGAAGCGAGACTGAGAGGTTTAATCCGTAGACAAACAAAAACAGCCAGCGCCGTGGAAAGGAGGAGAAAGCGGCGCTGGCTGTGTATGAGAACTCCCAAACATTTGCGGCTGTCAGGAGATGGTTGGTAGTCTGTCCGCTGCCTTGGCTATTGCCTCGCATCAGCAGGGGACAGTATTTTTTAAAGGGGCCGCGCCGCCCGGTTTCTGCCGGAGATGCGCGGTTTTCATTGCCTGCATGGCATCTTGGGAGGATGTTTTTCTGTTCCTCCCTGACTGCACTCTTATTGTACAGGATAAAAATGGAGTTTCTTTGTGAGGAATTTGAACAAATTGAAAATAAACGGAGCCGCTGCACATCATTTTGTACAGCGGCTCCGTTTTTTACGATTTTTCTTTAATTTTCGGCCAGATTACCGGTGTAGAGCTGGTAATACTTGCCCTTCTTGGCGATCAGCTCGTCGTGGCTGCCGCGCTCGATGATGCGGCCCTGCTCCAGAACCACGATACAGTCTGCATTGCGGACGGTAGACAGACGGTGGGCAATGACAAAGCTGGTGCGGCCATACATCAGGCCGTCCATGCCCCGCTGGACCAGCGCCTCGGTGCGGGTATCAATGGAGGAGGTCGCCTCGTCCAGGATCAGCACCGGGGGATCGGCAACCGCGGCGCGGGCAATGGCCAGCAGCTGGCGCTGCCCCTGCGACAGGTTTGCGCCGTCGTTGGTCAGCATGGTGTTGTAGCCATCGGGCAGACGCTTGACAAAGCCATCGGCATTGGCCAGCTTTGCGGCGGCAATGCACTCCTCATCGGTGGCATCCAGGCGGCCATAGCGGATATTCTCCATGACCGTGCCGGTGAACAGGTGGGTATCCTGCAGAACGATGCCCAGAGAGCGGCGCAGGTCGTCCTTTTTGATCTTGTGGATGTTGATGCCATCATACCGGATCTTGCCGTCTGCGATATCGTAGAAGCGGTTGATCAGGTTGGTGATGGTCGTTTTGCCGGCACCGGTGGAGCCGACAAAAGCGATCTTCTGGCCCGGGCGGCCATAGAGGTTGATCCCGTGCAGAACGGTCTTTTCAGGCACATAGCCAAAATCGACATCGGTAAAGGTGATGTCACCCGCCAGCTTGTGATAGGTGGTGGTGCCGTCGTGGTGGGGATGCTTCCAGGCCCAGATGCCGGTGCGCTCGGTGGTCTCCACCAGCTCGTCATCCTTGCCATACTTGACGTTGACCAGGGTGACATAGCCCTCGTCGGCCTCGCTGGTCTCGTCCATCATCTTGAAGATACGCTCCGCACCGGCCAGTGCCATGATCACGCTGTTGGCCTGCATGGACACCTGGCTGATGGGCATATTGAAGCCCTTGTTCAGGCTCAGGAAGGCCATCACGGTACCCAGGGTCATGCCGCCGACATTGCCAACGGCCATGGCTGCGCCTGCCAGAGCACAGACCGCATAGCTGATATTGCCCAGCTGTGCGGTAACGGGCATGATGATGTTGGCGTAGTTGTTGGCCTGCTTGGCGCTTTCCTTCAGCTTATCGTTCAGCTGCCGGAAGCCATCCAGAGCCTTCTGCTCGTGGGTGAACACCTTGACGACCTTCTGGCCCTCCATCATCTCTTCGATGTAGCCGTTTACCTTGCCCAGATCCTTCTGCTGGGCCACAAAGTACTTGCCACTCATGGAAGTGATCTTCTTGGAGCAGAACAGCATCAGGGCCACCATCAGCATGGTGACAACGGTGAGCTCCCAGCTCATCAGGCACATGCTGATGAACACGGACACGATGGTGATGGCGCTGGACACCAGCTGGGGGATGCTCTGGCTGATCATCTGGCGCAGGGTGTCCACATCGTTGGTGTACACCGACATGATGTCGCCGTGGGGGTGGGAGTCAAAATACCGGATGGGCAGGCTTTCCATGTGGGTGAAAAGCTGGACGCGCAGGTTGCGCAGGGTACCCTGGGTCACGTTGACCATGATACGGGCGTTGAGCCATGCGGCCAGCACGCCGACAGCGTAGATGCAGCCGATGCGCACCAGTGCGCCTGCCAACGGGCTGAAGTCCGGTGTGGCCTGCTTGGTCATGGGGACGATATAATCATCGATCAGGGTCTTGAGGAAGAGGCTTGCCTGCACGTTTGCCAGCGCGCTGACGATGATGCAGACCAGCACAAGGATGCAGTGGGGCAGATAGTGCTTGAACACCTCATCCATGATCCGCTTGAGCAGCTTGCCCGGGTTCTCGACCTTCGGCTTGGGGCCGCCCATCCTACGGGGGCCGGGGCCCTTTACTTCTTTCACCTGTGCCATTACTGCTCACCTCCCTGCTTGTCAAAATCGCCGCCACCCTGGGTCTGGCTGTTGTAAACTTCCTGATAGATCTTGTTTGTCTTGAGCAGCTCCTCGTGGGTGCCCAGGCCGTTGATCTGGCCGTTGTCCAGCACCAGGATGCGGTCTGCATCCTGCACGGAGGAGATGCGCTGTGCAATGATGATCTTGGTGGTACCGGGGATCTCCTCCCGGAAGGCCTTGCGGATCTTGGCATCGGTGGCGGTATCCACGGCGCTGGTGCTGTCGTCCAGGATCAGCACCTTGGGCTTGCGCAGCAGCGCGCGGGCAATGGTCAGGCGCTGCTTCTGGCCGCCGGACACGTTGGAGCCGCCCTGTTCGATCCAGGTATTGTACTTATCAGGGAAGCGCTCGATGAACTCATCGGCGCAGGCCAGCCTGGCCACCCGGATGCACTCTTCCTCGCTGGCGTTCTCATCGCCCCAGCGCAGGTTGTCGAGGATGGTGCCGCTGAACAGAACGTTCTTCTGCAGCACCATGGAGACCTCCCGGCGGAGGACATCCAGGCTGTAATCCTTAACGTCCACGCCGCCCACCTTGACAGAGCCGGTCTCGGCATCATACAGGCGGGGGATCAGCTGCACCAGGCTGGATTTTGCACTGCCGGTGCCGCCGATGATGCCCAGCGTCTCGCCCGGCCGGATGCTGAAGGTGACATCGTTCAGGACAGGCTGGCCGGAGCCGTGCTTATACTTAAAGGTAACGTGCTCGAACTCGATGCCGCCATCCCTGACCTGCTGCACAGGTGCCTTGGGGGCGGGCAGGTCGGTGGTCTCGTCCAGCACTTCCACGATACGGCGGGCAGAAGCGGCGGACATGGCGATCATCACAAAGGCCGAGCTCAGCATCATCAGGGCCATCAGGATGTTCATAATGTAACCGAACAGGGCGTTCAGCTGGCCGGTGGTGATCGCACCGTTCAGGACGTAATGTGCGCCGAACCAGCTCAGGGCGATGTTGCAGCCGTACACAGAGACCAGCATGGCGGGATTGTTGAAGCTCAGGCGGCTCTCGGCGTGGACGAACTGCTTGTACAGGCTCTCGCAGGCCTTGGTGTACTTCTCGTTCTCAAAGTGCTCCCGGACAAAGCTCTTGACCACGCGGATGGCCGAGACATTCTCCTGCACGGAGGCGTTCAGGTTATCGTAGTTCTTGAACACCTTATCAAAGATGCCGAAGGTGGGGACCATAATGCCTGCCAGCACTGCCACCAGGAACACGATTGCCACCAGGAACACCATGGTCAGCGAACGGCTGATCATGGAGGCCATGATGAGCGCGAAAACCAGATGGACGGGGGCACGCACACACATGCGCTCGATCATCTGGAACGCGTTCTGCAGGTTGGTCACGTCGGTGGTCATACGGGTGACCAGACCGGCCGTGGAGTACTTGTCGATGTTGGAGAACGAGAAATGCTGGATGTTCTCATACATCGCATCGCGCAGGTTGCCTGCAAAGCCGGTGGATGCCGTGGCAGCAAACCTGCCGGCCAGCACGCCCAGCAGCAGGGGAATGGCCGCCACCAGGAAGGTGAGCAGGCCGTACTTGACAACGGCGTTCATATCGCCCTTTTCAATGCCCTGGTCAATGATAAAGGCCATGATGGTGGGCAGCAGCACATCCATGATGGCTTCCAGAGCAGAGAAGATCGGTGTCAGGATCGCGGCGCGCTTGTACTCGCCCAGATGTGACACAAGTTTTTTGATCATCTGTTGTAATCCTCCTGAAGTTTATTTGCAGGGGTCATTCCAGCCCCTTGCGCAGCTTGTTCAATAACCGCAGAAGCTCTGCGTTTTCCTCTTCCGTCAGCAATCCGGCCACAAACTCATCGGTCTGGTGCAGGGAGAGCATCGTCTTTTCGTGGACGCGGCCTCCCTCTTCCGTCAGGATCAGCCGCTTGAGTCGGGCATCCTGCGGCACGCTCTGGCGCTCGATGTAGCCCTTGCGCTCCATCAGCTGCAGGATGTTCGTCACGGTCGAGCGTGTGATGGAGAACTCCCGTTCGATATCGCGCTGGTACACGGGCTCGTTCTTGTGCCAGTAGAGGTAGCTCATGATCCAGTCGTGCATGGGGGTCACGTTGTCCACGTTGTTCTCCCGATGGAACTGGTTGATCTTGCGGAAGATCAGGTTGTTCACCCGGCGCACCTGTGCCGGGATGACCTGCGGTGGCTCCCATGGGGGGTTGCAGCAGGGTTGCTTGGTGCTTTCATCGTGCATAATGGTTTCCCTTTTGAATTGTTTGTGACAGGACTGTTTTCTTTAGAACTGTTTGATGCCGTACAATATCATAACGCACGATTCGATCATTGTCAATAGGAGACGCAAAATAAAATTCAGAAGCGCCCCACCGAACGGCAGGGCGCTTCCACTGGGCGCTGATTTTGCTTCTGTTGGCTCAACATCCCTTGCTTTCTGACCAGAATATGCTTTAATAAAAGCAACTACGGGCACTGCGCCCCCGAATACTGCAAGGAGAACCCTATGGAACAACGGAACACCCGCCTGCGGAACGCGGGCTTCGTCACCTTCTTTTTCAGCGGCATCTGCACCATTTCCAGTGGTGTGGTGGTCAGCCTGCTGCAGGAAGAATACGGCTTTGCCTACGGCATGACCGGCACCCTGCTCAGCCTGCTGAGCATCGGCAACCTGCTGGCGGGCCTGCTGGCCGGTGCGCTGGTGGGAAAAATGGGCATGAAGCCAAGTGTCCTGCTGCTGACCATCGGCTATGCGGTGGGCTACGGCCTGATGGGCCTGACCGGCCTGCCCATTCTGCTGGCGCTGGCCTTCTTCATTGTGGGCATTGCCAAGGGCAGTGTCCTGAACACCTGCACCATTCTTGTCAGCGGCAACTCTGCAGACCGCACCCGGGGCATGAACACCATGCACGCCTGCTACGCCTGCGGTGCCCTGCTCTGCCCCTTTCTGATCTCTGCTGCGGCCAGGGTCAGCACCACGCTGGCCGTGCTGGCGCTGGCAGCGCTGGGTCTGGTGCTCTGGCTGGTATACCTGTTCACCCCCATGGCAGGCCGCGCCAAGGCCAAAGAAGCTGTCACCGATTGGAGCTTTTTGCGCTCCTCCCGCTTCTGGCTGCTCACCGGCCTGCTGTTCTGCCAGAACGCCGCCGAGCAGAGCGTTGTGGGCTGGATGGTTACCTACTTCAAGGACAGCGGCATCATTGCAGGCACGCTGGCGGCCTATACCGTCACCGTGATGTGGGGTGCCACCCTGATCGGCCGCCTGCTCATCGCTTTTGTGTTCCCACTCAAACAGCCTCGCAAGGCCATGGTGTTTATGGCAGTTTTCTGCACTGCCTTCTACTTTGCCATGATGCAGACCCACAGCCAGCTGCCTGCCATCCTGCTGCTGTTCGCCTTTGCCTTCTCCATGGCCGGTATGAACCCCACTGCCGTGGCCAGCGCCGGTAAAATGACCACCGTGACCAGCATGGGCATCATGCTGCCGGTGGCATCCAGCGGCGCGATCCTGATGCCCTGGGTCATCGGCAAGGTAGCTGAAAGCGCCGGTCTTGCTGTTGGTATGGCAACCAACATCGTGCCCTGTGTGGGGCTGATCGTCTTTGCGATTCTGGTGTCCAGAATGCGGGAGGAGTAAACCTCTCCGTCATTGCTTTGCAATGCCACCTCCCCTGGCAGGGGAGCTGTCGCCGCAGGCGGCTGAGCGGTTCATCCCCTCGCCTTTGCGCTGAACTCACACCCACAGTAATCCTGACGGTAAAGCCCGTACTCCTCCGAAAGCTGGAGGGAGCGCAGGTAGCCGTTCTGCTTTTTGAAATCTGAGGGCAGGTGCCTGATGCCGAATTCGGCTTCAAGCTCCTGCCCGATTTGATTGATGCGGGCAGCATCCTTGTGGGGGCTGATGGAGAGCGTGGTGGTGAACCAATCAAAGCCGTGCTCCTTTGCGTACTGGGCAGCCCGGCGCATCCGCAAACGGTAGCAGACGGTGCACCGCCCGCCCCGCTCCGGCTCGTTTTCCAGCCCCTGCACAGCCGTGTAGAACTCCTGCGGGTCGTAGTAATCCTCGATGACCGTGACCCCCAGCGGGTGCGCCTGCGCCACGAACTTTTTCAGCTCCTCGCCCCGGCGGTAGTATTCTTCGGCAGGCCAGGTGTTGGGGTTATAGTAAAGCACCGTGATCTCAAAATACCGGCACAGCTTTTCCAGCACGGCGCTGGAACAGGGCCCGCAGCAGGCATGGAGCAGCAGCTTTGGACGCTGCGTCCCCAGTGTTTTCAACACTTCGTCCATCTGCTGTGCAAAATTCAACTGTTTTGACATCGGTTTCATCCTTTGTTATACTTGCTTTGATTCAAATAGCTCCCTCCTGCTGCCTCGTCAAAAGAGCCGCAGCTGCCGGAAGGGGCATCCCGGTCATATTATATCACATTTTATCTAATAGGAGAACTGCGATGACAAACGAGAAGATCGCCCGTATCAACGAGCTGGCAAAAAAGAGCAAGACCACCGGCCTGACCGATGCCGAAAAGGCAGAGCAGCAGGCCCTGCGGCAGGAGTATGTTGCGGACGTAAAGGCCAGCCTGCGCGCCCAGCTGAACAACACCTCGATCAAAGAGCCGGATGGCACTGTGCACAAGCTGGGGAAGAAGAACTAAAGCAGCATCACGAAGAGGAGCGCCCTGTGGATAAATTGGGAGAAAAGTATTTCTTCCCTCTTTTTTTGTTCCGCGTTTCGTGCTATACTATAGTTGTATTGTTGCGGACATTTCCGCGGGCGGTACAGATTCCCAAGGTGGCGTATCCCGGGCAAGGTGCACGGAAAAGGCTGTCTTTTGAAAAAATGATAAAGAGGTCATTTATTATGCTTACTGCAATTACGGGTATCAACTGGGGCGATGAGGGCAAGGGCCGCATGGTCGATCTGATCAGCCAGGAGTATGACATCGTTGCACGGTATCAGGGCGGCAACAACGCAGGCCACACCGTGAAGAACGAGCGCGGCAAGTTCGTGCTGAACCTGCTGCCCTCCGGCATCCTGCGCCCCAACGTTGTCTGCGTGATGGGCAACGGTATGGTCATCGACCCGCACCATCTGGACGGCGAGATCAACAATCTGCGGGAGCAGGGCATTTCCATCACCCCCGATAACCTGAAGATCTCCGACCGGGCCACCATCACCATGCCCTACCATGTCGATCAGGACGGCCTGGAAGAGGCCCGCCTGGCCAAGACCGGCGCACAGTTTGGCTCCACCAAGCGCGGCATCGCCTACACTTACGGTGACAAGTACATGAAGAAGACCCTGCGCATGGGCGACCTGCTCCACCTGGACGACAGCGTGAAGAAGCGCCTGGTGACCATGGTGGATTCCAAGAACCTGGTGATGGAGGGCAGCTACCACTCCGCTCCCATCAGCGTGGACGAGATGTGGGCATGGCTGGAGAAGTATGCCGCCATCTTCAAGGATTACATCTGCGACGTGGGCCAGTATCTGGCTGACGCAGATGCCGCCGGCAAGAAGGTGCTGTTCGAGGCCCAGCTGGGCGCTCTGCGCGACATCGACTTCGGCATCTACCCCTACACCACCTCCTCCAACGTCATCGGCGCTTACGCCCCCATCGGCGCAGGCATCCCGGGCCATAAGCTGACCAACAGCATCGGCGTGATGAAGGCTTACTCCTCCTGCGTGGGCGACGGCCCCTTTGTCACTGAGCTGGCCATGACCGAGGAAGAGAAGCACGCCCTGCGTGAGGCTGGCCACGAGTACGGTGCAGCCACCGGCCGTCCCCGCCGCGTTGGCCCCATCGACCTGGTGGCAAGCCACTACGGCGTGTTCTGCCAGGGCTGCGATGAGGTTGCTCTGACCCTGCTGGACGTGCTGGACTACATGGAGAAGATCCCCATGGTCACCGGCTACAAGCTGACCGACGGCACCATCACCAAGCGCTTCCCCATGGGCATGGCTCTGGACACCGCACAGCCCGTGGTGGAGTATCTGCCCGGCTGGCACTGCGATATCACTGCCGCCCGCAAGTGGGAGGATCTGCCCCAGGAAGCCCGCGATTACGTTGAGTATCTGGAAAAGGCTATTGGCTGCAAGATCACCTACATCTCCGTGGGTGCCGAGCGTGAGGCCTACATCCACCACAACGTCTGATCCGCGCCACAGAACCCGCCGCATTGAAAAGGAAGCGTGACTATGTTTGATATCATCACGGACAGCGCCTGTGACCTGACCCCTGAGACGGCCGCAACACTGAATATTGAGATCATCCCCTTCTATGTCTCGCTGGACGGTGAGCACTACCGCAAGGAAGGCAAGGAGATCGCCGTGCGCGATTTCTACCAGTTCATGGTAGATAACCCCGCGGCCTACCCCAAGACCAGCCTGCCTTCGCTGGAGGATTTTGAAACCGCCTTCCGGGCCCATGCCGAGGCGGGCCGCCCGGTGCTCTGCATCTGCTTTACCAGCAAGATGAGCGGCTGCGTGGGCAGTGCCCGCAACGCCCGGGAGCTGGTGCTGGAGGATTTCCCCGATGCTAAGATCGAGGTCATTGACAGCACCGCCGCCACCGTGACCGAATCCATCGTGGTGGAAAACGCGGTGGCCATGCGGGATGCAGGCTGTACGTTGGACGAAGCCGTGACCTGGCTGGAAGCGGAAAAGATCACCAACCAGATCTTCTTCACGGTGGGTAATTTGGACTACCTTATCAAGGGCGGGCGCATCGGCAAAGTCACGGGCCGTGCCGCCAATATTCTGGGCATCAAGCCCATGATCCTGTTCAAGGAGGGCGAGATCTTCTCCGCTGGTGTGGCCCGCGGCCGCCAGAAGAGCTTTGAGAAGGCCCTCGACCTGCTGATGACCTATCTGGCCGAACACAACGGCACGCCCGACGACTACTGCATCACGGTGGGCTACGGCTACGATGCCGACGAGGGCAAGCGGCTCTGGATGCAGACCCGCGCCGCCCTGCGCGCCAAGTACCCCACCTGCGAGTGCAATGTGGTCCTGCTGCAGATCGGCTGCACCATTGCCGTGCACACCGGCCCCTATGCGTTGGGCATGGGTGTGATGCGGCGGTGGAAAAAACAGTAACTCCCTCAGTCGCCTCCGGCGACAGCTCCCTCTAGGAGGGAGCCTTACGGCAGCGAAAAGCCTCCCTCTGAGAGGGAGGTGGCATTGCGTCAGCAATGACGGAGGGAGTTCCCACATAGTAAAAAAGAAGCCCCGACGAATGTCGGGGCTTCTTTTTGTTTTTCAGCCTTGATTTTTACGATGCACGATCACAGAAGACGGTGACACGGGTCTTGCCGCCGTAGGTGCAGGTGTACAGCACCAGGGCGTAGCCGCTGTGTTCCACTTCCTCCACACTGTGGGGGTCAAGCACTTCGACCTTGTTCACGACGTACTCATTCACGATGCCGTCCATATCGGTGAAGGTGACGCTGTCCCCCGCTGTGAGGGAGGTCAGCTTGCCGAAATGGCTCTCGTAGTTGTGCGCCGCAATGACCAGATCATCGGTGCGGGAAGAGCCGAACTGGCGGCAGGGGGCGATCTTCAGGCGGGGGTAGCTCCACTCGCTCATCACCGGCAGGTCAATGCCGATGGCGGGAATGGAGATCTCACCCACATATTCGTTGCCGTCGACCTCCACCACCGGGAGCTCGGGGTCCAGGGGGCCGCTTTCTGCCTCCGGTTCCGGGGTCTCCACCTTCTGCTGAAGGTCGGCCACCACGGTCTGGGCCTCGGCACCGGCGTGGGCATCCTCGTAGCGGTTGTAGGCGTACAGGCCGCCAGCCGCCAGCAGGAGCACCACACCCAGCACGATACAGACAAGCCCAGGGGATACTTTACGCATTCTTTTCACGTTTCTTGCTGCGCTCCATCAGGTAGGCTCCCACGGCCACCAGCACCAGACCGCTTGCCGTCAGAACAGGGATGGGCCAGTTCAGCTGACCGGTCTGGATCAGTTTGGGGCCTTCGGCCGGGCGGGCATCCGCCACCACGCTGGCCGGGGCGGTGGGCTCCGGTGCACTAGGGGTGGTGGTTTCAGTCACGGTCGGGCGGGCATCTGCCGGGGCCGGGTTCTCCGGCGTGGAAGGGGTGGGCGGGGTGACAGGAGCAGGGTCATACGGGTCCGGGTAGTACGGGGTCTCGATGGCCTTGTAGCTGTTGTTGAAGGTGATGCTGCTCACCTTTTCGTCCATCAGGTCGGCCTGTGTGTGCACGGCCATCCGGGCCACCAACTTGTCGTTGTCCCACACCACGGAAACGCGCAGATAGTACACGGTTTCATCGTAGGTGCCGCGGGTGTTGACACCGGCGCGCTGGCGCACGGTGTAAACGTAATAGCCGGGCTTGGTGTAGCTGATGGGACCAAAGCTGCCGGTCTCGCCGTCGGTGATCTCCAGAGTGGTCACCTCGGGCAGGGGCGCATTGTCCACAGCCTCAAGTTCCACAGTCAGTGTTTCCTTTGGGAGAGGTGTTTCCCCCGTGGACTGAATGGAAACCGGAAGCTCCTGCAGCTGTGTATGCTGGTCAGCCGCGGTGGCCGCAAATGCCGCCGGCTGACACAGGCAGAACCCAAACGCAAGCGTCAGGAGTACTGCCGCGATTTTACGGAACCTCATTTCATCCTCTCCTTTATGAATCCGACGCGGACGGGATCATCCACGCCAGAAGAATGGTGCGTGCATCGGTAAACTCCGTTGAACAGGTGGACAGCGCCAGCACCTGAGCGTCATCGCCTGCCGCTTTCATGGCGGCCAGCGTTTCGGTGTTCAGGTTCAGGGCGTTCTCCTGCGCAAAGGTGTACAACCCCTGCAGGTCGCTGTCCCAGCGCTGGGGCTGGAAGATCGCGCTCTCAGACGAAGGGACCAGCAGACATGCAAAGGTTTGAAGATCATAGGTGCGGTCGGGCAGGATCAGCTCACCGGTGGTGTTCTCTGCAAAGAACTCTGCGTCCTTGTAGAGATCCAGATCACCGAACATCTTGCTCTCTTCCATGTGGTGACCATACAGCAGAGAGTAAGGGTCAGTGAAGTTCTTGTCGCAGTTCACATCCAAAAAGATGCTGCCTGCCAGCGAGAAATCACCGTAGACATCGGTGTTCACATAGGTAAAGTTGTCCTCGCCCTGTACCACAGGGTAGTCGATGGCGGTGTTGTCCAGTGTGACCCACGCGCAGACATCCGGGTTGATGCCCAGCAGCTCCTCAAAGCTTGCGCCGTTATCCGCGCCCGCCTTGGGCTTGAACTGCAAAAGCTCTGCCTGAACATTGTCTGCGGCGGCGTACACCTGCGAGTTGTCCCACAGGGCATAGGCTGAATACGCCCCGGCGACCACCAGGAACAACACGACCACCGCGCTCACCAGAAAGTCGGCTGCCCTCAACGCTTTTCTCTGCCAGTTGATACAGCCCACCTCCGGTTAAGCAAATTCAAATAAGTGGTTATTCGTTAGGTTTGTGCTGAGATAACCCCCCAGTCACGCTTCGCGTGCCAGCCCCCGCTAATAGGGGGGCCCTTGGCATGGCGCAAAGCTTCACGGTTTTGCCAAGGCCGCCCCTACTAGGGGCGGTGGCATCCCGCAAGGGATGACGGTGGGGTTTAATCTACCGCGAGCAATTACTCCTCGTCGCGACGGCGCTTATTCAGCATCAGGGCCACACCACCAATGGCAACGATGGCCAGCATTGCAATGTAAGGTGCATTGTCCAGCACAACACCCATGTCGGGGGAATCGGGGTTGGTGTTCTGGAAGGCAGCGGTCACATCAGTGCTACCAACCTCATCCTTGATCTTGGTAGGCTCCTTGGCATCAAATGCAGTGTCAGTCACAGTAACAGTGTACTTCACATTGTCAACAGTAACAACAACAGCACCATTTTCTACCTGAGAACCATCCTCGTAAATTTCATACTTAATACCAGCAGGCAGGTTGGAAAGGTTCAGAGAATCATTGTGACGCAGAGTAACAGTATATTCCTTATCCAGTTCCAGATATGCACTCTGAGAGATTGCAGTAGTGCCATCCTTAATGCTTGCAGTGTTGCTCAATTCTGCAACCTGAGGTCCCTTATACAGACCAGTATCAGTATTGTTCTGCAGGGCATCTGCCTTAGTAAACTTAATCTTAAAGGTAAAGTCCTTGCTCAAATTGCCGAGAGCACCGTGAACAGTCTTGCTCAGTCTCAAATTCTGAATATTGCCATCACCGTACTTATTCTTAAACGCTTCGGTTGCCAGAATCTTATTGCCGTCGGAATCCATCAGAGCAACAAAATAGCCAAAATCAGCAGTAGCAGCGGCATCAACTTCCTTTGCGTTGACCTTGCTGATAACCATCGTCACAGTACCACGCTCAGCAGTCACAGACTGGTATGCCTTATCCATGCTCTCAACGATGGTAAAAGTATACTTACCAACAGACTTGCCTTCAGTCAGCTTCGCAACATCCAGCTTAAAGGTGCCAGTATAGACACCTTTATTGTCTTCGCCACCCTTAGAAGTATAATTACCTGCATTAAATTCCACCGATTTAGTATCCAGTGCTGTACCGGTAGTTGCCGTACCCTCATAAACATTAAAGTTAAACTTCATGCTATCGGGCGCAGTACCATTAGCAACCGTCAGAACCTTGGTTAAATCAATTTCAGCCTTACCGTTATTCGGCACAAACATACTTGCATCGTATTCGCCAGCCTTGCCGGGATAGGTAGCATCAACACCAGTCGTCGCAAACGCTGCGGTTGCGCCGACGGTGAGCATCATGGCGGCAGCCAGAACGCCCGCGAAGAATTTCTTCAGTTTCATTGTTATTCCTCCCTAGTAAGAAATAGTTCGTACTCCTGTGCCGCGGCCCAAACTCCGCGGTTCACAGGCAGGATGCCGGCAGCTTCTTCCGGCCTCCGTGGTATTACAGACTGCGTCGCCGCAGTAGTGTAATTACTTTTGCTTGCACATCCTCCAGCGGAACCGGGCCAAAGTCCCGGCTGTCCTCGGATTGTGTGCGGTAATCGCCCAGCACAAAAAAGCAGCCCTCCGGCACCGTGTAGGGGTACTCCAGCGCGTCTTTTGCGTAGGTGGGGTAGAGGATCTCGCCGCTCTGTACCGCGCCGTTCACCACAAGGGTGCCGCTGTCGTCCAGAGCCACAAGGTCGCCCTCGCGCCCAAGGATGCGGCCCACCCGGAGCTTGCCGCCCTGGGTGTAGACCACAACGTCGTTTTTTGCGTAGGTTTTCTGCAGGCGGTAGCAGATGAGCAGGTCGCCATCCTTTACAGCGGGGAACATGCTGCTGCCCTTGGCCTGTGTGAGCAGGAACACCTGCGTGAACAGCACCCAGGCACACAGCAGGATCACCACAACGCGGCCCAGCAGGCTGATAAAATCCTGCCGGTTCTCAGCGTCCAGCCTGCGGCGGCGCACCGCCTTTGCCCCCTGCTTCAGGGCTTCATTGTCCAGCGGGTGCATCGGAATGCGCCTCCTTTTGGGGGTCAGAGCTGTCAACTTTGGTGGTATCCAAGGGCAGGCTGCCGGTCTGTTGCTCCAAGAGCACATTATAGCGGGTGCGCTCGGCGCGGATGGCGGCTTCGTACAGGGCGTAAAGCTCTTCCAGCTTCTTCCACATTGCCGCTTCATCCACGCCGCCCAGCAGGTTCTTGCGGAATTTCACCGTCCGGAACCACTGGATGATCGCTTCCTGCTCCGGGCTGATACAGCTTTCCTCTGCACCGGCCAGCCGCTGGGGCGCTTTCTTCTTCGCCATGCGGTCAGCCCCCTTTAGTCATCTTCCTTACGGCGCTTGCGCAGCATCAGCAGGGCAACGCCGCCAGCTACCACAGCAAGGATGACAATGTAAGGCAGGGTGTCGAGGAGGACACCAAGGTCAGGCTCGAGAGTTCGATGGTTGGTGAAGTCGATTTGTTTAGCGTCCGTACCAATCGTCACACTTACTTCTCGCCCATTCTCAGGTGTTCCGGAACCAACCACATAGCTGGTCTCGTACTTTTCGCCCTTATAATCGTCCTCTACAACCTTGTACTCGCCACTCGGCAAATTTTTGAAGGTAATCGTAGCACCGTCTTTCAGAGTAAACTTGCCATTACCATCATTCAACCATTGAGCACCATCACTAACCTCGATATTATCCTCAGTGATGTTGTTTACTGGTTTACCATCTTTGGTAATCGTAAAGGTAAAGGCTTTGTTGGTATCGCCAAGTTTACCGGTAACGGTTTTGGTAACAGTCAGGTTTGCGGAAGCAGGCACATACTTTGCGTAGAAGGTTGTATCTGCACTAATGGTATCCTCTGTAAAATTGAACTTGCTTTCAGATGTAAAGTTCTTATCCGTATACCATCCTTCAAATTTATAAACGGTTCCATCCGCTGTTTCTTTTGTTGCCGGGCAATCTGCTTCAGTTTGACCTGCGCGGAGAACATCCGGACGATCGATATTACTCAGCGAAATCGAAGTACTCCCTTCTGGGACAGTAAATGCTCCGCCATAATCACGCACTAGAGCAAAGGTATCTTTCCCCACATCCTGAACCATAAACTTGACGTTGATGTGCGTTGTATCATGGAGTACTATCAGACCATCCAGATGGTACGTCATTTTTTTATCACTGACCGACGTAATCGGAGATTTATATATGCCCTTCGTGTATGTGGGTTTATAGTTCTCTTCACCCGTCCAGTCTCCATCCTCGCCGTTTTTGCCAGTATTGGCTCCACCCACAGCAACGACCTCGTACCATTCAATTGTGTACGTGCCTACATTATTCGCTTTCGTTGGATCCTTCTCAATTTCTTTTTGGATTTCTTTCGGGAGTGATTCGTAATAGTAATCCTTGTATTTGCCATCCTGTTTAATCGGAATCACAGGAAACTGTCCGGAATTAACTATAATTTCAGTTCCCAACTTCGTATCAATGTCGGCCGTGTCATAAATTGAGGTACGTTCCTTGTATGTACTCGGAGCAACTACATTCGAAATTGTACCAACGGCCATGCCGTTCCACGCTTTATTTTCAGCTTTATTACCATAGTAATCACCCGAATAGCCCAAAACCTGCGTGTAAACATAAAGATCGTAAGGAGATGTCGTTGTAGTGTTCACAACCTCAATATCATCCAGTGTATCAGCATTAGTTAGCTTACCCTCAGCTTCACCATAGCGATGCTTAATCTGCACATGGCCTGCCGTGGTAAGCTTTAGCTTCACGGTTTTATATTTATCGCCCCATCCCTCAACTGAACCAACAAACTCAGCTGTATCTTTTGTAACTATCCATTTATGATAATAACTACTCTTTCCGTTATTGGAATGCAGTGTAATCGTTGCACCAACCGGAACTTTTGTATCACCCTGAATGCTACTGATCGTAGCAATTCCATCATTCACATTCGGGTACTCAACGCCATCAATCTCAATGCTGACGATCTCAATGCCGTCATCATCGAAGTCTTCACTTCCCTGATCCGGGTATTCCAGCGCAATCACAAAGGGGCTGAAGCTGGTGGTCTCAAAGGTCAGGGTGCCGTTGGTATAAGTAAGGACATCCAGAATCTCCACATTGCCATCAGAGGTCTCGTGGAACACCTTCAGCGTGTCGGCAGTTGCGCCTTCCATTTCCGGCAGAGCATCCAGACCGGAGACGGTAACGGTAGCCTTCTGGCCCTTGGCAGGCTGCACCGTTTCGCCCTTGGCGTTCTTGGGGGAGATCTTCAGGCCCAGAATGGGCATCATTTCCCCCAAGCTGTCCTCGTGGCTCTCGTAGAAGGTCTGTATATCGTCATCACCCATGTGGATGACGCTGAGGCTATGGGCGGCAGAGGGCAGATTTTTCACCTCCACCGGCAGGGTTGTGGTTTTCGGGTTACCTTCCTCGTCCTCGTAGGAAGCAGAGGCCTTGGCAGCCAGATCCACAGGCACGGGGTTCTTGTCCACCAGATCCTCGTGATCCACGTCCTCTTCCTCATCGGAGCCAACGGTACCGTCCTTCCATGCGGCGTAGACGTTCACGGTGGTGGTCTTGTCGTCCAGAATGTTGCTGGTGGGGTCGGTGAGGTTCAGGCGCACCCGGTTGCCAAACTCGTCCAGCGTGTACCAGTAGTCAAACCGCCGCAGTTCGCCCTTGGGGTCCCGGTTGGAGGAGGGGTTCTCGATGTAGCTGCTGTAGTCCGCAATGGTCTCTGCCCGGGGCACAGCCTGAATAAAGTACAGGTTCCACAGAACCTCACCGTTCCGGGCCAGATACTCGCTCTCCGTCATATTGTTGATCTGTGCCTGAGCGGTAATGTCCTGCAGGTCAAGGGTGTTCAGCTCCTTCAGCCAGAAGCGGTAGACCACCATGTCCTGCAGCTTTTTGATCTCGTCGCCGGAAACGACCACTTTGTCATCAGGCTTTTCCACCACGTCGTCCTCGCCGGACCACTGGGTCTCGGGTTCGGGTTCGGTACCGGTGCTGGAGCTGGGGCCGTACTCAATGACGGTTCCCCACTCCGTTTCCTTAACGCTGGGGCCGCCGTCGAGGTTGTCCTCGCCGCCCTCACCGCCGTCTACGGGCCGGGAGGCTTCCTCCTCGCCAAAACCGGCAAATTCGTCGTCAGGATAGGATGCCACGCCGTCATCTACGGGCCGGGAGGCCTCTTGATTAACCTGAGGATCGATCAGACCCTCCGTTGCAAACACCGGCACAAGGCAGGTGCAGATGACCGCAAGCGCCAGACAAAGCGCAAAAACGCGCTTCACCAGCCTATCTTTTTTTCCGTGATGATTTTTCCGCACAGTGGAGCCCTCCCTGCATCATAGTATTTTTGGCAAAACCGGAGGAAAAGATATCCAACTTTTGTCGGTTTTCTTTCCCTTGGCAGGTTATTTTTACCAGACACATCATTATCGTAATTATAGCATGTATATCCAGTATTTTCAATAGTGAAATTTTATTTTCCCTTCCCCTTTTCAGACAAAATATTCTGCGATATACAGCACGTTATGAACCGTCGCAATATCATTGCGGGGAGTAGAACAGTCCGACTTATCCGCACGCCCGCCGCATTGATATATCACGCAGTTTTGTGTTGTATCTTCGCAGTTTCACTCTCTATAATACATGAAACGCAGATTCCTTTCACTTTTTTTCGAGATTTTTTGAAAAAAGTTTTCGGAGCCCTCTCAGTCTCGCAAAGCTCGACAGCGTCCGGGTTAAACCTCTCAGTCACGGGCTTCGCCGTGACAGCTCCCCTAGTAGGGGAGCCCTTGGCAGGCCGTCGCGTTTTCGGGGTCTGGCGCTTCGCTCCTTTTGGCAGTGCTGGCGTAATGTTCACCTCTGCGGCAGAAGTCGCTCTTGGA
>ENA-ORSI01001237-ORSI01001237.1-human-gut-metagenome-genome-assembly--contig:-NODE-1237-length-23097-cov-7.998177_pt1 | contig 23097 bp, 12 predicted proteins | sample MGYA00242187_ERZ509154 | MGnify/ENA primary metagenome ERZ509154 (study PRJEB26280, sample SAMEA2338627) | human gut metagenome | biome: human gut; feature: human-associated habitat; material: faeces...
GGCGGGGTCAGCAAAAGAATACAAGACCATAGAAATGGAAGAAGCCATGCGCCTGTTGGAGCAGGAACGCAGAGCTGGATAAAAGAAACGGTTGATTGAGAGAAAACCGGCAGTACACTTCAATGTGTGCTGCCGGTATTTTGCGCACTTTTTGTTGAACCTGCCGTACTCCATACGTATAAGAGAAGTACGGGAGGTAAAATACAATGCTAATTTCTATTGACCACGGGAACAAACAGGTAAAAACGATCCACCATGCGCCGTTCACATCCGGGCTGGTATGCAGCGAGGTACGGCCATTTGGAGGTGAAACGCTGACCTATCGGGGACAGTATTATACGCTCACCAACCAGCGGATTCCATACCGCCGCGACAAGACAGAAGACGAACGCTTCTTTGTTTTGACGCTCTTTGCAATCGCATATGAGTTGGAAGCCGCGTCTTTCTACGGAGCGGGCCCAGTGCGGGTGCAGCTTGCGGTCGGGCTTCCGCCGGCACATTACGGTGCGCAGCAGAAACGGTTTGCAGAATATTTTCTGAATCGAGGGACGGTCAGCTTCACGCTGCATGACAAGCCGTATGAGGTTCTGATCGACGAGGTCAGCTGCTATCCGCAGTCGTATGCCGCAGCAATTACGGTATTCCAGACGCTGCAAAGCAGCCCCAGGGCGCTTATCATTGATATTGGCGGCTTCACAGCGGATTATTTGCTGCTCCGGAACGGCGAGGGCGACCTGAGCGTCTGCGATTCGCTGGAGAACGGCGTGATCCTGCTCTACAACCGGATCAAATCGCGTGTCGCGGCTGAACAGGATTTGCTGCTGGACGAGGCGGAGATCGACGCGATCCTGCTCGGCAGGGACAGCGGACAGTCTGATGCGGTATCGCAGATCGTGCGGCAGCAGGCACAGGAATTTGTCAGTGACCTGCTCAGTTCACTGCGGGAGCGGATGCTGGAATTGAAAAGCGGGAAGGTAATCTTCACTGGCGGTGGGGCCGTTCTGCTCCGGCAGCAAATCGAAGCGTCGGACAAGGTGCGTGAGCCTGTTTTCATTGAGGACATTGCCGCAAACGTGAAGGGCTATCAGCTTCTATATCAGGCGGAACGGATTGGTAGACGCAATGGATACTAAAAAAGACCCCGGAAAATTCACGATTCGCTTCTGTATGTCCGACCCAAGGCAAAAGCGGGCCGTCGAGGAATTGAACGCCCAGGGACGCCTGAAGGCGCAGTTTCTGACCAATGCCATCCTGCACTATGTCGAGGGTGCGGCAACCCTGCCGCCGCAGGAAGAACTGGAATCGATTCTGGAACGACTCATGAAGCGCATGCTGGACGATCGTGCAGATATGAGCGCAAAGCCGACTGAAAAGATTGACAGCAGCGAGCCATTCAGCGCTGACGACCTCGCTACTATTGCGGGTACCTTGCAGGCGTTTCGCAGATAATAATGCGCAGATTGTAAATTCGTTGCATTTTGCTTAATCATCGTGAACAACGACTGCAATTAGACTTAGGCGCTTCATCTAACGTCTACTCCATAAATATATTTGATTTCATGTGCTCCACTATCAATCGGCATCTGTTATTTTTATGAGCAATATTTTGGCGGGTTTTAAAAAGGTAAATGTGTTTGCCGGTACGATGGCTTCCAAAACATTGGGTGTAAAAACGGACGTAAACAATTCTATTTCTCGGCCGCCCACTGAGCTGCTATTTGAAGCCGTGAGCCTCGGAAAGAGGACGCACATTGCCTTGCAGATAGTTTTACGCATGTTTTAAAGCTTTAGCAAATTTCCTGCTCAAGCTCAAAAAACAGGCTGTGGTTGAAAAAGTCAACAATGGAGATTCCAAGACCATCGCACAATTTCTTGATCGTTACGATTGTGGTGCTGCGGTTCCGACCACTGACGATGTTGTTTATAGTAGACTGCGTCACGCCGCTGATACTGCATAATTTGTTGATGCTGATTTTGCGCTCTTCACATAATCCGATGATCCTGAGGCGGACGGCATCTCCGATACCCACGTTCACCATCTCCTGTTTTTAAGAAAATGATAACGAATGTATCTTGAAAAGATTAACTCTTTTGAGTTATAATGACTCAAAAGAGTTAAAAAGCACGGATACGTTGAAGGAGCACAATGGAGAAGCACAATGATTAAGGTACTAATTGTGGATGATGAATTTCGTGTATGCCAACTGATCTGCAATCTGATCGATTGGGGATCGTTGGATATGCAAATTATAGGTGTGGCCCATAACGGGATCGAGGCACGGGAACTGGCACGGGAAACGGTGCCGGATTTGGTCATTACGGATATCCGGATGCCCGGATGCACGGGATTGGAGCTGGTTGAACAGCTGCGGGAAATCTACCGCAGTGTCTCCTTTATTATTATCAGCGGTTACACAAACTTTGAATATACCAGATTGGCGATTCAATACGGTGTAAGTGATTATTTACTCAAACCCATCGATAAGGAAGAATTATTGGCAACCGTCACCCGGATCCGGCATGAAATTGAAGCGCGCCGACGTGAGCAGGCAGCAACGGACCGGATGCGTCGTTCATTCTTTAACGATCAGTTGAAGGTCCGGGCCTGTTATTTGATGGATGTCAAGAACCAGAAGAGCCTGTCGATGACTATGGATCAGATCAATCGCGAATACCGGTTTGCGTTCAAGCAGGGGGGATTTCGCGGGTTCCTGGTCAAGATGGATTATGATCCGGAAAACGTGACGTATGAAACGGTGCAGGCAGTATCGCTTCAGGTTCGCGAACAGGTGCTCCAACCGCTGCGGCGGCTCTGCATGGAGTGTGAATTATGGTTTGAGGACAGCGTCGGATGGGGGTGCTGCAACTATGTTTCCGGCATGGGGGCGCAGATCAAAGAACAGATGACGCAATGCCTGCAGGAGCTGCGGATGAATCCGAATATCTATCCGCATATCAGCTTCTCGATGGCACTTTCTGCAGAGACAGAAAATCCGTATAACCTGGGCGAACAGATCCTGTCTGCACGTTCGATGATCCACGAACGCCTGATTTATGGTTCGAAATCACTTCTTACGCGGCATTTTCCATTCTCAGGACTAAGTCTGCCGGACTGTACGGGCAGTTTTTTGCGGAAATATCGGATTGCATTGGAACAGTTCAGCCAGGAAGCGGTACTCGCTGCGGTGGAAGAGCTGCGGAAAACCGTACTTGAGGCGCCTGGCATCACGGGTCAGGAGCTGTATAAAGCGGTGTCGCTCGCAGGTGATAAGCTGCTTGAAAATTGGGGTGTCGCTGAAAACTATGAACAGGAGAAGAATGAATATCAGATGCTTTGCACCCTGAGCGGGACACCTGAAGAACTATTTCAACGGCTATATGCACTGGCGCTGCGGCTGCTCGACGAAACGATACGACGCCGTGCGGGAGATGAGACCCATCCGTTCCTGATGGCGAAGCAATTCATGGAAAAGCAATATATGGATAATATCTCGCTGGAACAGGTCGCGAGCATTGCGGGATTCAGTCCGAATTATTTCAGCTCCCAGTTCAAGCAGGAAACAGGAATGGGATTTCAGGACTATTTGACCATGCTGCGCATCAACCGCGCAAAGGAGCTGCTGCGCAGCACCAATCTGTCGATCTCCGAGGTGTGTTATCAGGTCGGATATCAGGATATCCGGACATTCAACCGTGTATTCAAGCGCGTGGCCGCACTCCGGCCGGGAGAGTTCAAAAAGCTTTATGGTACATCGGGCGGGCCAGTACGATGAAAGGCGGAGGGCGAAATGCAGGAGAAGAAAAAGCAATACATTCTTGATGATCTGCTGCGTATCATACTGGCGATGTTCGTTCTGACGGTGCTGTTTGCGTTCAGCTGTTTGCTGTTGAGTCATGGCGCCCGCGGCATCTGGCTGGCGGTGCTGGCACAGTTTACACTGCTCGGAGTTCTGGGTGGGGTTTTTCTGCGCCGCTGTTTGCGGATCGTTCAAAAAAACGAACAGGTCATGCAGCTCTATGCCGCAGGTTATACCATCGCAGACATATGCCACCTGAAATGTTATTTCAGTAGAGGGACAGAGATGGCGCTGAAAAAGGCTGTGGCGCTGCTGGACACCGGCAAGCTCCTGAGCGTCAGCAAACGGCAGGCGCAGTATCTTGCTCTGCAGAACCAGATCAATCCGCATTTCCTCTATAATACGCTGGAGGGAATCCGCAGCGAGGCGGTTGCGGGTGGACTCAATGTCGTGGCGGATATGACAGAATACTTGGCAAAGTTTTTCCGGTATACCATCAGCAAGGTTGAAAATCTTGTTAGCGTAACCGAAGAACTGGAGAATATTGAGACATATTTTGCGATCCAGCAGTTTCGGTTCGGAGATCGGCTTCGCCTGGAGATCGACGATCCGGAGCCGGGGATCCAGAATTGTCAGATCCCAAAGCTGACGATGCAGCCGCTTGTGGAGAATGCAATTATTCATGGACTGGAACGAAAGATGGGGATCGGTGTTGTCTCGGTTCGGCTGACACTGACGGAAAAACGGCTGATCGTGCGGATCTCCGACAACGGAGTTGGAATGGAGCCGGAAACACTTCACCAGCTTCAGAAAGAGCTGTGCCGAACAGCCTATGATTATATTGACAGCGGGCGAGGCACCGGTATTGCGCTGCTGAATGTGAACAACCGTATCCGTCTTTTGTTTGGGGAGCAGTATGGCATTACCATCTGCAGCACGCCCGGACTCGGAACAGATGTCACGGTAACGCTTCCGGCCAAGCATGAGGGCAGAGCATGAAAACAGAGATTTTACGGCTCGACAATGTGAGCCTGCAGATGTCCGGGATCATGCAGCTCGAGCGTTTCAATCTGCAGATATTCAGCGGAGAGATCATGGGGTTGATGGCGCTCAATGCGCATGGTGTATCATCGTTGGTGTCGCTGCTGCAATCGAATACACCGGTACACTTCGGGCGGGTCTATTACTGCGAACAGCTGGTCAACAGCCATATCTACAGTAGGACTACACCGAACGAGATTGTCGTCATTGAGCAGAAGAGTCATCTGGTCAATGGGCTGACAGTTGGGGACAATGTCTTTGTGCTGAGCGGCGTAGAGCGGCGCTGGCTGCTCCATACGCAAAGCTTCCGCGGGCGGCTTCAGGAGCTCGAACAGGCGGTCGGCGTAGACATTCCGTGCAACCGGCAAGTGGAGGAGCTGAGCCTCTTCGAACGGTGCATGGTGGAACTGCTCAAGGCCTGGGAATCCGGAGCGAGGCTTGTCCTGTTGTGGAATATCAGTCATTTTCTGGCGGGCACGGATATCGGACGGCTGCACTATGCGATCCGCCATTTTGCATCTCGTGGGATGGCCTTTATCTACATCTCAAACAGCTACGAAGAACTTTGCGGGCTTTGCGATCGCATAGCGGTGATGTATAACGGGAGCGTTATAAAGGTTCAGGAAATGGTATCCGGAGGCAGCGAAGACATTCATGCGCTGCTGCAGCAGTTTACCGGCACAACATCGTCTCCCCCGAGAAGTGCCATGTCAAGAGGGAGCATATGTCTCAACCTGAGCAGCGTCAGTACGGCACTGCTGAAACAGGTGGATCTTGCGGTATACAGCGGAGAATGTCTCGCGATCCATACGGAAGACCGGCGGCTGCTGGATGGAATGCGGCGACTGGCTACGGGACAGAGCGCACTGCTCGGCGGGAAAGTTCTGATCGATGGACAGCCGATCCACCGGCCGATGGCGCGGGATCAGCGGGTCGCCTATATTGCAGAAAATCCTTCACAAATGATGCTGTTTCAGGATATGAGCTATTTGCGGAATCTCACGTTTTGCCTGCCTCGGCAGATCGACAGTTGGTTTCGCCGGCGGAGCATTTACCGCAGCCTGCGGCGCGAGCTGACGCCGGAGCTTGGCGCGGTTTTTGATAAAGACATCCGTGATCTGAACGCACAGGAGAAGTATGCGCTGATCTTTCGGCGGGTGCTGCTCCAGCAGCCTCGTGTGGTATTTTTTGAGCAGCCATTTTGGGGGAATGACGTGCTGCTGCAGCAGCATATCGAGCGGCAGGTACAGCTCCTTCTTGCCAAAAAAATCGCGGTGGTCGTTCTGATCGTCGGTATCTACGATGCGTTCCCGTTGGCCGAAAGAACGCTGATTTATAAAAATGGACACCTGTTGACTCAGTAAGGGAACGGCTGACAGGCCGGATGTCTTCTGGTACGATGTGATTTGTATCGTGTAAAGCAACGACCTGAACAATATGTTTTTCCATTTTTCAAGGCAGCCAATGCTCAGTGAGCATTGGCTGTTTTTCATAAATTTTGCAAGTAAAATTGTTGCAGTTTTACGAAGACATCAAAAATTCAGGAAGGATTGCCCACTTTGCCGGAAGAATTGTCCTGTTTGCATCGGGCGGAAAATGATAAAGTTTTAACAGTGAAACCGAGCAAACGGCTGAAAGGCGGTCTGTCGTTTTCATGAAAAAAACAATGGAGGAACAGAAATGAAAAAAGTATTAGCGATTTTGCTGGCGATCGCGATGATCGCAGCAATGGCGGCGTGTGCACAGAAGGCGGCGCCGGCGGACGAGACGAAGACAAGCGGCGAAACGACCAGCACGGCCGGCGAGACTGTGGATAACACCGCGGACGACACCGCGGATACGGCGAGCAGCGAAAGCTACAAGATCTTCCTGATCACGATGGACCAGATGGACCAGTATTGGACCAACATCGACGCCGGCTGCAAGAAGGCGGCAGAAGAGCTCGGGAACGTGGAGTATCAGTGGACCGCGCCCGACGTGAAGGACGATGCGAAGCAGATCGAGATGATCAACAACGCCGTCGCCAACGGCGCGAACGCGATCCTTCTGGCGGCCAACGGCCCCGAGGCGGTCAACGATGCGCTGAAGGAGGCCTCGGCGGCTGGCGTGCAGATCGTCTACGTCGATTCCCCGGCAAACTTTACGCCGTCTGTTGCGACGTTCAGCACCGATAACACCGCAGCCGGTAAGACTGCCGGCCAGACCATGATCGACCAGCTGGCTGCGAAGGGCATCACGGAAGGCAAGATCGGCATTGTCAGCGTCAATGCTGCGACGGCTTCCACCGTGGCCCGTGACGACGGCTTCCGCTCCGCTTTCGAGGGTACCAAGTTTGAGCTTCAGGAGTCCCAGTACTGCGACGGCGACGCGGCCCGTTCGAAGGACGCGGCCTCCGCTTTCATCGCTGACGGCTGTGTTGGCGTGTTCGGCTGCAACGAAGGCTCCACGGTCGGCGTTGGCAACGCGATCAAGGAGAGCGGCGCGGATGTGGTCGGCGTTGGCTTCGACAGCTCCGACAACGTTCTGGAACTGATCAACGAAGGCTGCCTGTATGCGACGATGGTTCAGAACCCCGACGTGATGGGCTACGAAGGTGTCAAGGCTGCGGTTGCTGCGCTGCAGGGCGGCACGGCTGACGGCGCTGTCACCGACACCGGTGTTACAGTTGTGACGAAGTAAGCACCAACTGCCAACTGAAAGTCAGAAAATACGGCAAGGGTTTTACTTGCCGTATTTTCTGAAACACGTTTATGCTCAACTCATATCTTCGGTTTTGGGAGGATTTGCACATGAAACGAAATAAAACAGCGTCCAGATGGATCAGCTGCTTGTTATGCATGGCGATGATGCTGAGCCTTTTCTCTGGGATCACTGTTTTGGCAGCGGAGAAAGCCGCTTCAGGCGAAGAAGACAAGGTCTTGTTTTCGACACGATTCAAAACGCAGGAAGAATTCTCAAATTTTGCGGATGTTCCTGTCGAGGTAAATGCCACGCTCAAATATGGCAACTCTGCCGAGGACGTCAGCGCACTGATCGACGGAAGTACAAGCACGAAGCTTTGTGCAACCGGCGGCGTTAAGGTACCTCTAGAGTTCACATTCCATTATAATGCGCCGACAACGGCTTCCAACTATTATATCAGCGGTGCAAATGATGACGAGGGAAACCCTGGCCGCACCCTGAACAGTTGGGAGCTTTATGGCACGAACGATCAGACTGGTGAGTGGACGCTTTTGGATAAGCAGAGCAACCAGACCGGATGGAAAAACTATGAGATGCGTGTTTTCCAGCTTCCGGAAGGTCCCGGCTATCAGCATTACAAGCTGAAGATCACGAAGTTCAACTCTAATCCGGGAACGATCCAGTTCAGCGGCTTCGGCTTAACAAAGAGCCTTGTGAACGGCAGCTTTGCCGGAACTACGGACGCAGCGCGCACGGAACATGCATCTATGACGACAACGCTGGAAAACGACAAGCTGGTCATCAGTGGTCATCATGAAGGCAATCAAAGCGCGCAGGTGTACAACGTCCTGTACACAGGTCTGAAGATTCCGGTGACGGAGAATACGCGGCTGGTTTATAATATTACGCCGCAGCAGCCGCTGCCGAACAATAAGTATGACTACGATTTCTATTCCATGCATCTTGCAGTAGATCTGAAATTCACGGATGAAACCTATCTGAGTTCTACAGAGCTGGAAGATGAGAATGGCGTTCGCGCCGATCCGAACAGCCAGGGCAAAGGCAAGGCCATGCTGTATGCGCAGGAAAACCAGATCCTGATCCAGTTGGGCGCGCTGAAGGGCAAGACGATCAAAGAAATCGACATCGGCTACGCAAACAGCGCGGACTTGAAAGCGGATGGCGGCGATTTCAAGGGAACGCTGAATTCGATTCGGATTGAAAATGTCGCCCCCCTGAACTATAGCAAGGAGTCTCTCGTAGACTATGCCTACATTCTTCGCGGAACAAACAACTTTGGCGGTGCGTTTTTCTCCAGAGGCCTCACCGGGCCTATGGTCGCAGTGCCGCATGGCTTCAACTTCTGGGCACCGGAAAGCGACACCGGCAACACTATGTTCGACTATAATGCCGGTTTTATCAAAGGTTTCCGCTGCAGTCATGAGCCGTCGATCTGGGTCGGAGACCGGTCTGTGTGGAGATTTATGCCCGGCGTGAATACCTCCGCAAATGGCCGCGCCATCTATGATCAGGAAAATGTAACGGCAAAGCCCTACTATTTCAGCGTACAGTTTAGTCAGAGCGCGTCGAATCCTGCAAGCGGTGTCCGGACGGAACTGTCTCCTACCGATCACGGCATGATCACGCGCATCACTTATCCGGAAAACGCACAGACGCCGTACATCAATATCAGCGATGTGTCCGACCTCAGATTTGATAAAGCTACGAAGTCCTTCAGCGGTTACAAAAATGAGGACAGCAACCAGATGCCGAAGATGTACATTTACGGCACCTTTGATCAGGCGTTCACAGACGATGGCACCCGCGCAGTCTTTGAACAAGGTACGAAGCCGGTCGTGATGCGCGCGGCAACTTCCTTTATCAGTGCTGAGCAGGCAAAGAAAAACCTTGAACAGGAGTTGCGCGGAGATTTTGACGCTGTCAAGGCTGCCGCAAAGATGCTGTGGAATGACAAGCTGAGCCAGTTTGAAATTGAAGGTGCGTCGGAAGAACAGCTGATTACGTTCTACTCCTGCCTCTATCGCTTGTATCTCTATCCCAATAATATGGGCGAACAAACCGGCAACGGCAGCGAAGGCGGCTGGCAGTACATGAGCCCGTATACCAAGACGGTGAAGGACGGCAAGCTTTATTATAACAACGGGTTCTGGGATACCTATCGTACGACATGGGCAGCATATTCGCTGTTCACACCGGAGCAGAACAATGAGCTGCTGCTGGGCTTGATTCATCACTTCGAGGACAGCGGCTGGATGCCGCGCTGGATTGCTCCGGCCGGTACGAACTCCATGGTCGGTACAAGCTCGGATGTTATCTTTGCCGATGCCATGCTGCGCGGCGCAACGCTGACAGACGAGCAGTGGCAACTTGCATATCAGTCTGCCCTGAAGAATGCCTCCATGTCGGATTTCAAGGGGGCCTCCGGCGGTCGTGACGGCATTGATAAGGGCCTGTTTCTTGGCTATACGCCGGGTGGCAGCCAGAAATTCTCATGGTCCATTGAAGGCTACATCAATGATGCCGGTATTGCAAACATGGCGAAAGAATTAGGCGACATGGATGCATATACCTATTATAAGAGCCGTGCCACAAACTATGTCAACCTCTTCCGCGACGGAGACGGAGTTGAAAACAAATGGCTTGCGGCCAAGAATGCGGATGGCTCCTGGACCAGATCCAGAGTGGATCCGTTTGCGTTCCATGATGATTACACGGAAACTACGGCTCTGAATATGGCGTGCAGTGTACCGCAGGATGGTCAGGGCCTGGCAAACCTCTACGGCGGCCGTGCTGCACTGGCTGAAAAGCTGGATCAGTTGTTTGAGACGACATTGGAAACGGACACTGTAGGCGCAAATCAGGGCATCCATGAGCGCAGGGAAGCGCAGGAAGTCAAGATGGGCGAATATGGCCACAGCAACCAGCCTTCCCATCATATTCCATATATGTATCTCTATGCCGGTCGGCCTTACCGTACGCAGGAGAAAGTTCGGCAGGTACTGCGGCAGTGCTATGTTGGCAGCCGCATCGGCCAGGGATACATCGGTGATGAGGATAACGGTGAAATGTCTGCATGGTTTATCTTCAGTGCCATGGGCTTCTATCCGTTGAATATGGGCAACGGTGAACTGGTCTTCGGCTCGCCACTGTTCAAGAAGATTACCCTCCATCATGAAAACGGCCACGATCTGATCATCGAGGCGCCGAATAACAGCAGCACAAATATTTATGTTGGCGGCCTTACCATCAATGGTGAAGCCTACAGCAAGACGTCCATCAAGCAGACGGATCTGACCGACCAGCTCAAGACGCAAGATGTTGTGCTCCATTTTGACATGCAGGCGACGCCCGGCAAGTGGGGTATGGGTGAGAATGATGTTCCCGATTCTTTGACGAAAGGCGACGAGACCCCCGATCCGCTGCGGGACCGCACAAACAGTGCGGCTGTGGTTGCAAAAGAAGTTCCGACCACGCTAAGTTCCGGCGATTCCATTTATTGTGCTGATGGTGAGAACCTCAAAAATCTACTCGATAACAATTCTAAGACCAGTGCAACGTTGAAGCCTACGGATGGGAGCATTTCGCTTTATTACACATTTGCAAAGCCGCAGGCTGTCAGCCTCTATACACTGACCTCTGCGAGCGGCGGCAAGGATAGCGCGCCGAAGAACTTCACGCTTTATCTTTCCAATGACGGCTCGACCTGGACGGAAGCGGACAAGCGTGAAAATGTGACATTTGAATGGAGCCTCTATACGAAGCCGTTCAAGACGAATGCCGCGGATTATGTGCAATATCGTTATGTGCGTCTGGATATCAAGAGCGACAGCGAGATTCAGTTGGGCGAGCTGGAACTGATGAGCACCGAAATGCCCGCGCTGAACGCCGATGCTCTCAATGGAATGATCGCGGAAGCGACAAAAGCAAAGGAGGCTCTCAGCGATGGCGGCTACGCACCGCTTGAGACGTTGATGAGCGCAGCCATTGGCAAGGCACAAACGGTTGCGGACAAGGAAGACAAGACGGACGACGAGATCGAGGAGGCCTGCCGTAAGCTGATAAACGCCATGAGCGAGATCGAAGGGATGAAGGATCTTTGGACAAAGCTTGATGCGATCAGGAAGGTTGACACATCAAACATGCCGTCCGCGGTTCAAAATTCTGTGAGGAGCGCCATTTCCAACGCGGAGGAAGTGACGAAGAACTACAATTCCACGATGGATGCGCTGAAAGATGCAAAATCGCAGCTCGAGCAGGCATCCAATGATATTCAGTCCTACCAGGATCTGGTGGCTAAAATCGAAGAAGCACAGCAGGTTTATGAAGGATTGGCAGATGACGCTGCACATAAGGACGATCTCAATCAGGCAATCCAGAATGCGCAGACGGCTTTGAATGATCCGAATGCGACGATCGTAGATTTCAATCACGCAAACGATGCGCTTGACCTGAACATCAAACTTGCGCAGGCGAAGTTCCGTAATGCGTACGAGAACATCGAAGCTGAGGAATTTACAAAGTTTGAAACAGATGCACATGACAGCAGAATTGTCAACGACGGCAAAAACATTGGCGGCGTTGCAAGCGGCACTTGGGTCAAATATTCCAATGTCTATTTCTCCGGGAACGGTGCGAAAAAAGTAACGTTCTTCTACGCTGCGCAGCAGAGAGATGCCGGCGGCGGCCAGATTCATATCCGCCTTGGCAGCCTGGACGGCAAGGAGATCGCGACATTGACTTGCCCGGCGACCGGAAGCAACTGGAGCAACTATGTGGAACTTAGCGGTGAGCTGACCGAGATCACCAAGGGTATGCACGATGTCTATCTCTACTTCGAAAACAACACCGGCAAGACCTATGTTGCAAACGTCGATTGGTTCCGCTTCACAGAATCTTCTTCGCACGTGCACAGCTGGTCCAGCGAATGGAGCAAGGATGAAACGCACCACTGGCACGAATGCACCGCAGAGGGCTGCACTGTGACCGACAATGCGGACAAAGACGGCTATGCCGAGCACGTATGGGACAAAGGCACTGTCACTAAGCCCGCGACCGAAACCGAAAAGGGTCAGAAGACCTTCACCTGCGTCTGCGGTGCGACGAAGACCGAGGAGATCCCGGAGCATGGCCAGCCGCAGCCGGTTGACAAGTCTGAGCTGCAACGCCGTTACAACGAACTGGAGAATCTCCCCAACCACGGCTATACGCAGGAATCCTGGACTATCTTTACAAACGCACTGATCCACGCAAAGAGTGTCCTGGCAGATGACAATGTGACGGCAGAACAGGTTGCCAACGCGCTGGCAGCGCTGAACAATGCGGCCAATGGTCTGACGCAGATCGCTCCCCCGACGCCGGTCATTCCGGTCACGCCGAGCAAACCTGCGCAGCTCCCGTTCAACCCGAACGCCGGTTCCAACGTGAGCAAGTTCCCGTTCGCGGACGTTCCGTCTGACAGCTGGTACTATTCGAGCGTCAAGGCCGCTTGGGAGAACAACCTGATCGACGGCGTGACGGCGAACGAGTTCAAGCCGAACGCGACGCTGACGGTTGCGCAGACCATCAAGCTGGCCGCGGCGCTGCACCAGCTCGATCGCACCGGCGAGGTCAGCCTGAAGAACAGCGGCGCGAACTGGTATGACAGCTATGTCAATTACGCAGTTGTGAACGGCATCATCGAAAAGGACTACGCGAATTACACCAAGGCGCAGATGAATGCACCGGTCACGCGCGGCGAGTTCGTCCACATCTTCCATGGTGCGGAGGAGGCTTATAAGGCGATCAACACCGTGGCGGACAACGCGATCCCCGACGTGAAGACGACCGACAAGTTCGCGGCAGAGATCTACGAGTTCTATCGCGCGGGCATCCTGACGGGTTCCGACGCGAAGGGCACGTTCCATTCCGCGAGCACCATCAAGCGCAGCGAGGCCGCGGCCATTCTGCTCAGAATGTTCGAAGCCTCCGCAAGAGTTTCTATTGATCTTCCCTAAGCAGTAATGATCCGGCCCCGGATGGATCTTCCGTCCGGGGCCAAGAAAAAACGGGTCTGTTCTCCGGAACTTTTGATAACGACAGTACGGTCCCCGCACGGCACAGAATAGGACCGTCTGGCGAAGCCTGAATATAGAAATAAAATGGAAAGGAGCGCTGTTATGAAGCGCAGTGAGATCAAAAAGCTGCCTGTACGTGACGATGCTCCAGAACCCGGACGTGATGGGCTGCAAAGGTATCAAAGCCGCAGTTGCCGCGCTGCAGGGCGGCACAGCTGACGGTGCTGTCGCCGGCACCGGTGTCACGGTTGTGACAGCTGAGACTGTTGGTTAAGAATAGATTTTAATTCAATGAAAGAGCAAGAATTTTGGGGTAACAGCGGTGAAAAGGAGGTATCGGAATGTCAGTAACAGAGAAATGTAAGCGTCTGATTAGCGGCGCTTTGAGTTTGATATTAGCTTTGGGAATGTGCTCTGGAGTGTCTGTGCAAGGTCATGGACCGGTAGCGGGAACTTTCTCGGGCAGCAATGCAGAAAAAACTGACCTTTTTTCAGCTCACTTTGAAAAGACGGATGCGGCGCAGGTGAAATTTGATCATGTTGCAGCGCAGGGCGTATGTGCAGTTGAACCCCGGGTCGATTCCTTCGTGGGGGAATTTACCAATTATTCGTCCGATGATCCGGTCAGTGTTAATAAAGAATTAACCTATGGCAGCGCGGGCGAGACAGAAAAAGCTTTGATCGACGGACGTATTGCCACAAAGCTTTGCGCGGTGAGTACGCCTGGACTGCCGCTGGAAATTACATTCCGATTCAGCAAAGGAATTCAGCCTAAGGCCTACTATTTGACAGGCGCCGGGGACGATATGCGGTATCCGGAGCGTGTGCTGTCAGCATGGAAACTGTATGGCACAAATGACGAAGAAGCTGAAGAATGGATGCTTTTGGATTCCCATGAAGGCGTTACATGGCAGCAGAACAATGAGACGAAGATGTATTCTTTCTCTAATAGCCAGTCATATACTACGTTCAAGCTGGTAATTGAGAAATGCGGCAATACGCCAACAACGAATCCCAATGTGATCCAATTCAGTGGGTTTGGTCTGGGCGAAGAGGTTAAGACAACGGGTTCCGGCGAAGAAGTGAACTACTTGTATACCTCGCTGTCGGAAGGACCGAGCTACAACTGGGCTGCCAGATCAGGCGCCTGGTCTGGTGTGTCCTGCCTGCATATGGAAGGAACCACAACGGCAAAAGCTGCGAAAAATTATGTGGTTTTGTATGATGGCCTTGATATTCCTGTTGGTAAAAATACCAGACTGTCCTACCTGGTGTTTCCTGATATAGGGACAGATTACAATTTGAGTGCAAATGATCCGAACTATGCATACGACTTTGAATACACCAGTATGTATTCGGCGATCGACTTGGAATTTGACGATGGCACTTGCCTTTCTGACTACGAAGCCATTGATCAGTATGGCAATGTAGTGTCTCCTGCGGCCCAAGGAGAAGCACGCGTAATGGCGACGAACAACTGGCTGCAGATCAGCACGAAACTGAGCACAGATTCGAATCTGCTTGGTAAAAGGATCACAAAAGTGCTGGCTGGTTTTGAAAAAAATGATGCCACGCCTGGCAAGGATATCTCCGTCTATTTCGATGATGTGGAGATTTTTGAGCAGGCAGATCCGCAGGTCAAAAATCTGGCCGATTATGTGAATATTCTGCGGGGTACGTACTCTACGGGCAATGCTCCCGCCCGAGGCCTGAATGTGCCCATTGTGGCAACGCCTTTCGGCTTCAACTATTGGGTGCCCACGACGGACGGCAGTTCAGACAATACGCCCTATGCCTACAGCGGAGCGGAAGCCCGGTTTAAGGGCATCAAGATCTCTCACGTAGCCAGCAACTGGATCGGGGAGAGCGGAACCTACTATTTCTCTGCCGATTCTACCACAACAGACTACAGTGCGGTAGGTAATGCCATCCGAAATAGAGGCTCTGTTTTCAGTCATGAAAATGAGATCGCCAAGCCGTATTATTACGGCGTGACCCTCAATGCGGATGATGCCGCAGCCCCCAATGTCAAGGTGGAGGTCACACCTACTGAGCATGCGGCAGTGCTGCGTTTTACATTTCCGGCCGGCTCTGCGACGTGCAACATTATGTTTGACCCTGTGAATGAGCGGAGCAGATCTATCATCGAATTTAACGCGGACAAGACTGAGTTCTATACGACCTCGGAAAAGAAGGCAAACGGACAAACCACCATGCACATCGTGGGGCAGTTTTCTCAAGCTCCCGTTGCCTGGCACTCCGCCGGTGAAGGCTCTATGGGAATGTTCCAGTTTGCGCCCAACGAAAACAAAGAAACTGTTATCGAAATGAAGGTAGCTACCTCCTTTATCTCCAAAGCACAGGCACAGCATGCACTGTCCATGGAAATTGCTGGAGATGAAGGCTTTGACAAAGTGCAGGCCAAGGCGTTGAAGATCTGGAACGATACGCTGGGAAGCATTGAAGTTGAGGGTGGTAGCTACCACGAAAGAGTCACCTTCTATTCGAATCTCTACCGGGCATTTGTCTATCCCACAAGCCTGGCTGAGAATACAGGCACCAATGATCAGCCGCATTGGCAGCATTATTCCCCCTACACCGGAAAAGTGGTAGACGGTCAATTTGTATATAACAATGGTTTTTGGGATACCTTCCGGACCGCTTGGCCGCTCTACTCCATCGTTGCACCAGAAAAAGCAACTCAGCTGCTAGATGGACTGATCCAGCACTACAGAGAGCAGGGCTGGATCCCCAGATGGATCGCGCCTGCGGGCACCGATTGTATGGTGGGCACCAACTCCGACAATATCTTCGCAGACGCGTTGAACAGAGGCGTTACGTTTGATGTCGAGGCGGCTTATGCATCGGCGCTGCGGAACGGATCGGTGTATTCTGTCAATAACGGGAATAACTCCTACTCTGGCCGTGCGCACATGGACGGCATGGTGTTTCGCGGATATGTTCCTCAGGACGGGGTGACTGGCGGCTGGGGGGGAAGCGAATTCAATTTCTCCTGGTCCATGGAAGGCAGCGGAACGGACTTTGCCATTGCGTCGATGGCAAAGTATCTGCGGGATCAGGAAGGCTCTGAGAGCGCTGCCTGGCAGAAGTACAATGACGAATACCTCTATTTTACTGCAAGAGCCACCAATTATGTCCATCTGTTCAATGAGAGCATGGGCGGTTGGTTCCGTGCCAAGAAGTCCGATGGGACGTGGCTGCAGACGGACGAGCAGTTCGATCCTACGGCACAGGGTTACGGCTATTGTGAAGACAATGCCTATAACTATGCATTCCCGCCCTATGATGGTCAGGGCTTGGCCAATTTGTATGGAATGGCCAGAGACCGGGATGGGCAAACGGCTTTGGGTGATAAGCTGGATGAAGCTTACGCGGCAGAAGCCACAGCCAATCCGGGGTCGTGGACCGGCCATAAGGAAAACTGGGAAGGCCGTGATGCGAAACAGGGGCAGATCCATATGACCAATCAGCCCGCGCACCACATTCCTTATATGTATCTCTATACAGACCGTCCGTGGAAAACCGCAGAGGTTGTCCGTGATACGCTGGACCGCCTTTTTGTGGGCGAAGAAGTTGGGCAAGGCTATTTGGGCGATGACGACAATGGCGAATTGAGCGCCTGGTATGTCCTTTCCGCTATGGGTCTGTATCCGCTGACCAACGGCAATGGCGTTACAGCCATTGGCACCCCACTGTTTGAAAAGGTGACGATCCACCGGGACGACGGTCACACCATTACAATTTCGGCGCCGGGTGTCAGCAGAGAAAACAAATATGTGCAGAGCCTGTCTGTAAACGGTGTGTCTCAGACTGCTGCATACCTCTCCGCAGAGGTTCTGAAGAGCGAGCGTGTGACGCTTGACTTTGAGATGGGCAGCACACCTTCCAACACTTGGGGGATGTCTGAGGATAATATGCCTCCGTCCATTACGGAGGGCACGGGAAGACCGCAACTGCTGGTTGACCATACCAAGACAGAGGTTTCCACGGTAGGAGGCGGCGGAAATGAGGATACCATTGCAACCAATGCCATAAACACGGAAAAGCTGTTTAACAATAAGGCTCATGACGCCAACGGCTATGCAAGCTGGGATGGCAAGGAAAACGGATATCTGATATATCATTTTTCAAGCCCAATCCAAATCAGCATGTATACGCTGACCAGCTGGGATGCGGCGCACTCGCCCAAGGCATGGAAGTTCTACGGATCCATGAATGGTGAAATTTGGACCGAGTTGGATGCCAGAAGCAACCAGAGCTTTGCTTGGGACATCAATCCTACCGATGGCGGTGATAAGTACACTCGACCCTTCGCAATTTCTGAAGAGGTTCAGGATGTCTATTCCTATTATAAGATCGAGTTTGAGAATGCAGGCCAGGAGATTTACCTTGCGGAACTGGAGCTGCTGGGCGGCGAATTTGCCGGAGCCACCAAGGAGGCGCTCCTTGCTGCAATTCAGGAGGTGGAGGGGCTTACACAGGCAAACTATGCGCCGGAATCCTGGAATGCACTGCAGACCGTATTGAAGTCGGCAAAGATCGTGCATAAGAATGAAGCCGCGACACATGAAGAAATTGGCGCAGCAATTTCGGCGCTGAACAATGCTGTCTCTTCTCTGGTTCGCCTGAAGCCGGCAGCAGAAAAAATCGAGGCGGTATGCGCTGAGATTGCATCTGCAGGCGTCAAGTACGAGTCGACAAAAAACGCGACCGGTGAAGTGGAAGGTACGGTTTCTAATCTGGGCGGTTTGACGCCTGGAAGCTATGTGGGCTACCGCTGCGTGGATTTCGACATTCCGAAAGGCAGCTTCAGTACCATAATTCTGACCTATGCGGAGAAGAACAATGATGCAGATGTAGAAAATTCTAAGGTTACCGTTCATCTGGATAATTTGAACAGTGAACCCATTGCTGAATTTGTTCACATTGAGGGAACCGGAAATGAGTGGAATACGTTTAGAGAACTGACTGCTGATTTGAAGCAGAAAGGTATCACAGGTGTGCATGATGTCTACCTGAAATTCCATGGCGCCACGAAACCAGTGATGAACCTGCATTCCCTCATATTTGGCGTGGACGACACACAGGCGGTCATTGCTGCTGATCTGAAGCATCTCAGCGGAGACAAGACGATGGTCGGGATCGGTGATAAGCTGGAATATACCCTGACGGCAGAAGAAGGATTTGAGCTGCCCGATACAATAGTGATCGTCATGGACGGCAAGACCCTCGGTGAGGGTGAGTACACTTACTCCAAGGAAACCGGCACGATTGTGATTGAGCAGGTAACAGGCAATATCTGCATTTCCGCAGAAGCTTCTTCTTCGCACGAGCACAGCTGGTCCAACGAATGGAGCAAGAATGAAACCCATCACTGGCATGCGTGCTCCGGCTGCGACGAGAAGAACGACGTAGGGACCCATACGCCTGGCGCTGCGGCAACGGAAAAAGATCCGCAGACCTGCACAGTGTGCGGCTATATCATCGCGCCCGCGACCGGCCACATTCATCACACCACGACGCTGGTTCCGGCTGTGGAAGCGACCTGCGTCGACATGGGTCACAGGGCGTATTACACCTGCTCCGGATGCAGCAAGCTGTTTGCAAATGAAAACGCGACAGAAGAGCTGACTGAGGCGGATGTTACCCCGAAAACTGACCCGACCAACCATGTGGGCGGCACGGAGATTCGTGACGCGAAAGACGCAACCTACACCGAGGAAGGTTACACGGGCGACACCTACTGCCTCGGCTGCGGCAACAAGATCGCAGAAGGTCATGCCATTCCGAAGCTGACACCTGCCCCCACTCCGGTCATTCCGGTCACGCCGAGCGAACCTGCGCAGAACCCGTTCAACCCGAACGCCGGCAGCAACGTGAGCAAGTTCCCGTTCACGGACATTCCGTCCGATAGCTGGTACTATTCGAGCGTCAAGGCTGCGTGGGAGAACGGCCTGATCGATGGCGTGACGGTCAATGAATTCAAGCCGAACGCGACGCTGACGGTTGCACAGACCATCAAGCTGGCAGCGGCGCTCCATCAGCTCGACCGCACCGGTGAAGTCAGCCTGAAAAACGGCGGCGCGAACTGGTATGACAGCTACGTCAACTACGCGGTCACGAACGGCATCATCGAAAAGGACTACGCGAATTACACCAAGGCGCAGATGAACGCGCCGGTCACGCGCGGCGAATTCGTCCACATCTTCCATGGTGCGGAGGAGGCTTATAAGGCGATCAACACCGTGGCGGACAACGCGATCCCCGACGTGAAGACGACCGACAAGTTCGCGGCAGAGATCTACGAGTTCTATCGCGCGGGCATCCTGACGGGTTCCGACGCGAAGGGCACGTTCCATTCCGCGAGCACCATCAAGCGCAGCGAGGCCGCGGCCATTCTGCTCAGAATGTTCGAAGCCTCCGCAAGAGTTTCTATTGATCTTCCCTAAGCAGTAATGATCCGGCCCCGGATGGATCTTCCGTCCGGGGCCAAGAAAAAACGGGTCTGTTCTCCGGAACTTTTGATAACGACAGTACGGTCTCCGCACGGCGCAGAATAGGACCGTCTGGCGGAGACTGAATATAGAAATTAAATGGAAAGGAGCGCTATTATGAAGCGCAGTGAGATCAACAAAGCGTTGAAAGAGCTCGAGGCTATGTGCGCACAGGAACATTGCTACCTGCCGCCTTTTTGCCATTTTACGCCTGAGGCATGGGAAAGCAAGGGGCACGAATATGATGAAGTGCGCGATTGCATGCTCGGCTGGGATATCACGGATTATGGTCAGGGCGACTTTGACCACTTCGGTTTTTCGCTTATCACGATTCGCAACGGAAATCGTGCCATGCCGGACAAGTATCCGAAGGTCTATGCGGAAAAGCTGCTGTATCTGAGGGAAGGGCAGTACGCACCGAACCATTTCCACTGGTTCAAGACTGAGGACATCATCAACCGCGGCGGCGGCAACGTATTGATCCGGGTGTACAATCGTCTTCCGAATGAAGAAATCGATTATGAATCTGACGTGGAAGTCCACACCGACGGCAAAAGCTATACCGTTCCGGCCGGAACGCAGATCCGGTTGAAACCGGGTGAAAGCATTTTCGTTTATCAGGGGCTGTATCATGATTTTTCGGTTGAGCCCGGCACTGGTCCCGTCCTGCTGGGCGAGGTCAGCCAGTGCAACGACGACAACACCGACAACCGCTTCAATCCGCCGGTTGGCCGTTTTCCGAAGATCGAGGAAGATGAGCCGCCTTACCGGCTGCTTTGCAATGAGTATCCGGCGGCAAAAGACTGACGGATGCTGACGCTGCAAAATCAAAACCTGACGCTGTGCGTCGATCCGTTCGGCGCGCAGATGATGGAGCTTGGCTCCAAACAAGGAACACAATTTCTCTGGAACGGCGACAAACAATACTGGCCGGACCGCGCGCCGGTGCTGTTTCCGTATGTTGCGCGCCTGACAGATGGCTGCTATACGCTCTGCGGCGAACGTTATTCAATGGACATTCACGGATTTGCAAAGGATTCTGTTTTCACTATCGAAGAGCAGTCTTCCGATTCTGTTACGTTCTGTCTGCGGCAGACACCGGAAACGCTGCGGCAGTATCCGTTCCGCTTTACATTCCGGGTACGCTATGCGCTGCGCGGCTGGACGGTCCATGTGACGTATTCCGTCTGCAATGAGGACGAAAAAGAGCTGCCGTTCGGCATCGGCGGACATCCGGGATTCCGGGTTCCGCTGACCGGCAGCACTGGCTTTGAAGACTATAAACTGTGCTTTTCGCAGCCATGTCTGCCAGACCGTATTGGCTTTACCGGAGACTGCTATCTCAACGGCCAGACAGAATGCTTCCCGCTGGAAGACGATACGACCATCCGCCTGCGTCACGAGCTGTTCGATGAGGATGCGATCGTGCTGAAAAATATGGCACGGTGCGTGAGCCTATGCTCAGAGAAAACGGGCAAATCGGTGACCGTAGCCTATCCGCAGATGCCGTATCTCGGTATCTGGCATATGCCGCACACGGATGCGCCGTATGTCTGCATTGAGCCGTGGGCGTCGCTTCCGTCGCGGCAGGACGTGGTGGAGGAGCTGAGCTGCAAGAGCGATCTTATCCATCTTGCGCCGGGAGCAAAGTATGAGAATCAATGGAGCATTACAATTACGGAGGAAAAAGAATGTATGATGTAGTTGCGCTTGGTGAGCTTTTGATCGACTTTACGACGCAGTCTATCGACTCGGACGGCTATCCCACAATGGCCGCGCATCCGGGCGGGGCCCCGGCGAATTTCCTTGCGGCGATCGCCAAATTCGGCGGGAAGGTGGGGATGCTCGGCAAGGTGGGCACGGACACGTTCGGCAAACTTCTGACCAATACGCTGCGGGGCGCGGGGATCGAGACGAAGGGACTTGTGGCGGCGGACGATGTGTTCACAACGCTGGCGTTCGTGACGCTGGACGAAAACGGCGACCGCGAATTTGCTTTCGCGCGCAAGCCCGGCGCGGACACGCAGCTGACGTTTGACGAGTTGGATCTTTCGCTCATCGACGAAACGCGGGTGTTCCACTTCGGGACGCTCTCGCTCACGGGCGAGCCGGCGCGGACAACGACGTATCGCGCCGTGGAATATGCAAAGGCACACGGCAAGCTCGTCACCTACGATCCGAACCTGCGCAAGCCGCTGTGGAACGATCTCAATGAGGCGAAGGAGCAGATGCTCTGGGGCCTCCGGCAGGCCGACGTGGTGAAGATCAGCGACGAAGAGGTCGAATTCCTGTTCGGCCTCGGCGTGCAGGACGGCGCACAGTATATTCTTGACCACTATCCGGTGAAGCTCGTGTTCGTGACGTGCGGCGCGGACGGCTGCTGGTTCCAGAACCGGAACGCAGGCGGCCATGTGGACAGTCTGAAGGATATCAAGGTTGTCGATACGACCGGCGCGGGCGACATCTTCGGCGGCAGCGCCGTGTGGAAGCTCTTGCAGACAGGCAAGCGTCCGGAAGATCTGGACGAAGCAGAATTGACCCAAATCGTTTCATTTGCGTGCCGGGCCGCGGGTCTCTCTACGACGAAGCATGGCGGCATTTCGAGTGTGCCCGATTCTATATCTTAGACCATAATAGTTACCGAAGTTGACACTCGGATAAATCCTCCTTCCAGAGAAAACCGGAAGGAGGATTTTGTATATACTGGAATTTAATATTCCGTTTAGCACATTGCTACTGTGAAATAAGGAGACAAGCATACCCCAGTGAAGGAGAGAAAGCATCCATGCTGGGCATTGGAGAGTTTTCTCGTTTTATCCATACAGCAAAGCCTTTCTGAGTTATCATTTCCATATGTAGTCGATTATTTGTGCAAGCATGAAACCGGCTGTGACTATTTACGTTTTTTTAGACCAAACCGATGCAGAAATCCTCCCGTATACCGTCCTGTTCGCCAGAAAACAGACGGATACGGAGGGTGAATCATGC
>ENA-ORSI01001241-ORSI01001241.1-human-gut-metagenome-genome-assembly--contig:-NODE-1241-length-23026-cov-4.566453_pt1 | contig 23026 bp, 18 predicted proteins | sample MGYA00242187_ERZ509154 | MGnify/ENA primary metagenome ERZ509154 (study PRJEB26280, sample SAMEA2338627) | human gut metagenome | biome: human gut; feature: human-associated habitat; material: faeces...
CCGCCGCGGCGGGCTGCCGCCTTACGGACGACATTGCGAACCGCGTTTACCCCATGCCGCTCGATACGTCCGATCAGGATCTGGTCTACGTTGGCCGCATACGCGACGACCTGACGGACGAGCGCGGGCTTAACCTTTGGTGCTGCGGTGATCAGCTGCGCAAGGGCGCCGCAACCAACGCCGTACAGATAGCGGAAATAGTCGCAGGCCTATAAGCAACATAAAACCGCCGTACATCATTCGTGGTGTACGGCGGTAAAACATCATTTCACCTTAAATAGCATATAAGATTCACGCAATCGGGCAGGGATTCGTCCACGTAGCCGCTGTCGGCAAAACCTGTTTTTTCATAAACATGCAGCGCGGCGGCATCATCCTTCTTCACGCATACCTCAACATGGTCAAAGCGCGCTTCTGCCTTCAACTGAGCAAGTATCAGCTCCAGCGCGGCCGTGCCGTAGCCCCTGTTCTGGAACCGCTCGTCTATCATGAACTGCTGAAGGTCATAGCCAACGGGTTCATCGATAAAGTCCCGCACAAGTGCAACGCCGACCATCTCCGCATCATTACAAATGCCCATCACGCGCGCATTGCAATCACGGTAAACATATCCCCGCGCGATTATACCGATCGGCGGCGCAAGGAAGCGCCGCTGCGCTTCGCTCACGCTGAGCCGCGCAATCTCAAGCCAGTTCGATTCGTCAACATCCGTAAGCCTTATCATCAACTCTCCATTATATTGCGTTCAGCGGGCCGCCGCGGTCAACTATGGGCGCGCTCCATTCGCCAAGCTCCCCGCCGTATTGCGCGGCAAGGTTTATCACGCGGGTGGTGAGCGCATCCACGTCCGCCTTTTTAAGCGAGCTGAGGCGCACAACGTCCGCCCCGTAGGCCAATTCACGCTCCGGCGAATAGTTAGGCCCTGCATAGGCAAAGCCTGCCTTGCGCGCAGCCTCCGCAAAATTGAGCATTATGCTTTCGGTCGGGAAATACACCGTGAAGGTAACGCGGCGGACCGCGCCTATGCAGTCGCCGTGTTTTTTCATAAGCGCAATATGGTCGCGGTTAAGCTCCGTTTGCAGCTTTGCGGCATCCGGATAAAGCAGGGTTTTATACGTGAGCCAATCCGGCTCATCCGCAAGGCCCGCGGTGCAGTCCATAAGCGGCGTTTTTTCGGCAATGGTTTCGCCCCGCTCGAATTCCTCGGCATCGTGAATATAGAAATAATACTGTATCTGCGCGTCTATTTCTATATACCCCGCATACAGTGCGCCAAGCTTTTTTATCAGCTTATCCCTAACGCCCGATGCTATGCTGCGCTCTATCGCGCTGAGCGTTTCCCGCTTTTCGCTGCGGCTTTGGCAGCTTACATACATCAGCAGCGGGCGCGCCGCCCTGTCGGCATCTATCAGCGCCATGTCCGCGCCGAAGCGCGCCATCGCCCCGTCAAGCGGCCAATCGTACTCAAACCATTGCGCGGAATTATCCTTCATCGCCTTATTGCAGCACGGCCTTTATCCTGCGCACGCCGGCGCCGGAGGCCTCCTCCTTCTTTATCTTGAACGTGCCCAGCTCACCGGTATGGCCGGCATGCGGGCCGCCACAGATCTCCTTTGAATATTTGCCCATGGTATACACCTTTACCTTTTCGCCGTACTTATCGCCGAAAAGGCCTATTGCGCCCTGCGCACGGGCTTCGTCAACAGTCATTTCCTCGCAGGTTATGGGTACGTCCGCCTGAATGGCTTCGTTGACCAGCTTTTCAACTTCCTTGACCTCTTCGGGAGTCATCTTGCGCTCAAAGCTGAAATCGAACCTGAGCCTTTCGGTTGTTATGTTGCTGCCCTTCTGCGCAACGCCGTCGCCAAGCACCTTGCGCAGCGCCGCCTGAAGCAGATGCGTTGCGGTATGCAGCCGCGCGGTAACCTCGTTTGCTTCGGCAAGGCCGCCCTTGAAGCGCTGCTCCGCGCCCTGCTTACTCTTGTTCTGATGCTCGCTGAACGCGGCCTCAAAGCCCGCACGGTCTACGGTAAGGCCGTTTTCGCGGGCCATTTCCTCTGTAAACTCTATCGGGAAGCCAAACGTATCATAAAGATGGAACGCGGTAACGCCGTCTATTTTGCCGTCCGCAAAGCTGCCCTTCATGCGCTCGAACTCCTTCATGCCCTTCTTTAGGGTATGCTGGAAGCGGGCTTCTTCCTTTGCAAGCTCTGTGGTTATCTTTTCCTGATTTTCCTTGAGTTCGGGATACACATGGCAATATCTTTCTATAACGGCCTCGGCAACCTTGGAAAGGCTGTTTTCCGGTATGCCTATCTGCATGGCGAAGCGTATCGCGCGGCGGATAAGGCGGCGCAGAATATAGCCCTGATCCACATTGGACGGGGTAACGCCCCTGGGGTCGCCCAGTATAAAGGTTGCGCTCCTTATATGATCCGCAATTATGCGGAAGGCCTTCTTTATGGCTTCGTCGTCATTATAATTCTTGCCGCTCAGCTCCGCAATGCGGGCAATTATGGGGGCGAAGCCATCGGTATCGTATACGCTTTCCGCGCCCTGAAGGGTTGCAATGGTCCTGTCGAGGCCCATGCCGGTATCCACGTTGCGCTTGGCAAGCGGGGTCACGTTGCCTTCGGCGTCCTTATAATACTGCATGAAAACGTTGTTCCATATTTCAAGATACTTGCCGCAGTCGCAGGAAGGGTTGCACTCGGGGCAGCACTTGGGCTTGCCGGTATCGAAGAAAATCTCCGTATCCGGGCCGCAGGGGCCGGAGTTGCCGGGTATCCACCAGTTATGCTTTGCGCCAAGATAGAATATATGGCTGGGGTCAACGCCCATTTCCACCCAACGATCGTGCGATTCGGTATCGCGCGGAGCGTTTTCGTCGCCCTCGAAGCAGGTGAAATACAGCCTGTCCTTATCTATGCCCAGCCATTCCTCGCTGGTGAGCAGTTCATAGCTCCACGCTATTGATTCATGCTTAAAATAATCGCCAAGGCTCCAGTTGCCAAGCATTTCAAAAAAGGTGCAGTGGCTCGCGTCGCCCACCTCGTCAATATCGCCCGTGCGCAGGCATTTCTGCACGTCCGTAAGGCGCTTGCCCGCGGGATGCTCCTGCCCCATAAGATAGGGCACAAGGGGATGCATTCCGGCCGTGGTGAACAGAACGGAAGGATCGTTTTCGGGAATGAGCGAGGCGGAGGGAATGACCTTATGGCCCCGTTCTTCAAAGAACTTCAGGTACAGCGACCTGAGCTGATCGGAAGTAAGGTTCTTCATATGTATCGTATATCTCCTTAAATGTTTACAGTTTTGGACCAATAATGAATTATATCCCACACACAGCCGCCTTGTCAACGTGGGGCGCAGGCTGTATAATTTATATATGAAGATACGTTCGTTTTTTAGCGGCAGAAACCGCCGCATAAGGAAAAAACATACCCGCCCGGTCATAATGCTGAAAGGCGAGCAGGGAAAAAAGCTGCGCCGTGCGCTGATAATAGCCGGCGCTGCGGCCGCAGTCATACTGCTGGCGCTGCTGCTCAGGCCAGAGCCGGTGCTGATGAACAGCGCGGAGATTGCCAACGTTTGGAACAATGGCGTGCTGCGCGTTGGCCTGCGCAACGATGTGCCCGGCCTTGCGGAGAACGGAACGGGGCTTGAATGGGAAATAGCTCAGGCGCTGGCGGAACGCATAATGTCCAACTCCGATGATTACACGGGGGATATTCCCGCGCTTGAAGCAGTTGAGGTGACAAGCATGAGCGTTGGCGCAAAACTGAGGGACGGCAGCATAGACGCAGCAATATGCCTTATGCCGCGCGGCGCGAACGCCGCATACGCCTACTCCCGCGCTTATTATGACGACCCGTGCTACATACTGGTTAAGCCCGGCAACGAGAACGCGGACATGAGCAAGCTGAAGGTGGGCTGCATACAGTCGGCAAGCAGTTCAAACTTATATGTGCCGTCCGGCGCGACGAGAAACCTGCTTTTCAGCTATTACAGCGACTATAAGGATTCCGGCTACGACACGGCAAACATAACGGGCTACGCATCGTATACAGACCTTTTTGACGCGCTGGACAAGGGCCAAGTGGACGCGATTGCCATAAACGAGCTGATGCTGAACAAATACGGCGAGGGCCGCGCATATGCAAAGCACACAGCCAACATAGGCACGCTGCATTACGCCGTGGCCACGTTGAGCGCGAACAGCGCAATAGCCACCGTTGCGGACATGATGCTTTCCGAAATGGGATACTGAGCAAACAACTAAAAGCCCGCCTGTGTAAAGGCGGGCTTTTTATATGCTTAGTTTCTATTTAACATCCTTGCTGTATGCGGCGTTCTGCGCATCGCGCGGGAAAACCATGCTGTTGTCCATTATGGCGCGGCAGATATAGGCAAGATCTGCCACGGTGAGCCGCCCATCAGCATCAACATCCATGCTGAGCATGTCGTTCGCGCCCGCGCCGCCATCCGCAATGGCCCGGCACAAAAGCACGGCGTCCTTCACGCCTATTGCGCCATCCCCATCAACATCGCCGGTCAGGGCAAGCGACGCTGCGCACGCGGTTATAACGGCAAGCGCGACAAGCGCCGCAATGGTTCTTTTAAGCTTCATCATTCATTCCCTTCCGAAATCATTTGGCAAAGGAGCACGGCATCCGCCACGCCCACGCTGCCATCCGCGTTTATATCCGCCGCTGCCAATGCCGCGCCGCTCAGCTGCGTTTGACCCATTATGTGGCGGCAGATGAGCATGACGTCCACAATGGTAAGCCTGCCGTCCGTGTTCACATCGCCCAAGTCAAGTGATTGATTCGGCTTAATGGTATACAGATTGGAGTTAGCGTCCGTATACACCACCGTGCCGCGGTCATAAAGCCCATTATTAAGATTTAGTCTGCCCGCGGCTATTTCAGTCACCATGGTATCGCCTGCAACATCGGCAAGCTTCCTTGCCGCGCCGGTGGCGGTATCGTAGCACATTATGGCATCCGTAACAGACTGTGTGCTGAACCTACCGTAAACAAGGCTGCCGTCCACAGCGGCAAAGGGCGTTGCATTTTCGGCAATAATGTTTGCCTGACGCTCAGTGCCGTAGGGCGTTGAGTAGATTTTGCCCTTCATATACGGTAAAAGCTTATTTCCGCCGGACATGCCCCTAAACGGGCTGTCGTTATAATACCAAGTGCCGTTTATGCGCACCATGCCGCACCGTATACCGCTCCAGAAGGCGGAGTTTGTATGCTCCTTCGCTGCAACGATGGGCGTTGTGCCGAATATAACGCTCGTTGCAGCATCGTATGTTTTGCTGTTCACGGCGAAGTGGTTTTGCTCTATCTGCGCCGTTGTGTTCATGAAATAATCATGTTGGCAATAACCCATATAGTCGCCATCGTTGGTATATTCCCCTATATTTGGCCTTGGGTCGTCCCAAGTAACGTCGCTGTGATACCAGCCGGATTCGGTATTTATCACATTCCAGCCGTGATTAAGATTGCTTGAGGATACAAAGTAGCTTTCCACGCCCACTTCCCTGAGCAGATCTATATATGCCAGCGCATAGCCATGACACACGGCAAGGCCGTTCACCAGCGCACCATAGGAATTATGCATATTGCTGTTGGTTAAGGTGTAATCATAGCGCGTATGCAGGGCTAAATAGTCATGTATCGCCAAGGCAATTTCGGTTTTGCTCATGCCGGAAGTGCCGCTGGGAAACAGACTATTCAGCACAGCTTGCTTTTCGCTGTCGTAATCGGCGCGCATGGAAGCCGCATTTGCTTTAAGATTAAGGCTGAGCATAGTGAACCTGCCGCCGGAGATGGAGTATTTCATACCCTCGCTTGCGCATACGAAAGACTGCGGCACGCTGTTCAGCACGGCGGATATTGTGCTGTTGAGTCCAGTATAGTTAGTGCGCTGCCCTTCCGGTTTATTCCCATCATAGTTTATGTTAAGGTCGCGCAGGTCTACGCTGGGGGTAAGGTTTAATATAGCTTCGCGCAGGCGGGCGGCAAAGGTTGCACGCTTGGCGGTTGTAAAGCTGCCGTCGTCGGTTTCATCGGCAAAGACTGCTGCTCTGGCCGGCAGGTTCTGCTCAAAGTCAATGCTTAGCTGTTCGCCGTAAAAATCGCCAAACTGGAACACGCCGTCCAGCTCGGCGGGGATTTCAATAGTTTCGTTCCCGCTCGGCGCTGGCGTTGCGTCCACGTCTATAAGCGGGGCATCCTCCGCATCCGGTTCGGGTTCGGCGGTCTGCTCTGGTTCAATGGTCTGTTCGGGCTCTATCGTCTGTTCAGGTTCGGTTGTCTCGCCTTCCGCAAATGCGCACACGCTGGTTAGCATAAGCGCGGCAAGCATAAGGCAAAGCAGTTTCTTTTTCATATGTGTTTCCCCCTCCTGATCCGAATATTATTCGGGGCCAAGTTTGTTACGCTTGGCCCCAAGGTTCGGGTATGTTCAGTTAATATCAGTTGCCGCGCTTGCGCATGGTCACATATGCCGCGCCGAGCAGCGCCAGCAGGCCAAGGCCGATAAGCATGCCGCCGCCTATTACCGCGCCGTCGTTGCGCTGCGCGCCATCCAGCACGCTTACGCCGTCCGCATTGTCTATCACGGGGCGGGCATTGGCCGCGCTCTCAAGGCCGGGGATAATGCCCGCGGTGGCAGGAGTCATGGTATAGGGATGCTCAACCACGGTTGCGTCGCCCGTTGTGGGCATAAGCACGCCCACGGTAATGCCCGTTGTGCCGCTGCCGCTTATAACGCTGCTGCCCTTGAGCATTTCCTTCAGATAGCTGATGGGATAATAGAAGCGGTACATGCCCAGCTTTTCAAGCGCACCGGGGTTCACAACAACCTGCATACCGAATGCGGAGTTGATTATAAGCGTATTGCCGCTTATATCCACCGCGCGGAGCACGCCCTGCGGCACCCTGTCGTAATAGCCGGCATTGGCGGTTATAACGCTGCCCTGTCCGCTGCGAAGGAGCGTCCAGTAAACCTCGTTCCAGAAGTTATCTTCAGGATCCCTTTCAGGCTCGGTGGGCAGTACGGGTGAAGGCGCGGGAGTGTACCAGCCTATGGCAAACGTCACATCGCTGTTTTCTATTTCAAACTGCAAGCCGTCCGCGGTCTTTTGCGGCACTATGGCTTTCATCTTGCCCTCGCCGTCGGGTATCAGCACCACAAATTCGTCATTCTTATCGGAATCGGCGGGGTAGGGCACGGTCACCTGCATCTTGCCGTTTGCAAACGTTACAGGCTTGCCTGTGTTATCCTCAAAGCTGATGTTTTCATACACAACATCGCCGTCGCCGACATTATTGAACGCGGGGTTATTCTTCACTTCCCCTTCAAGCGCGCCCGGTGCGGCATCGGCAAGCTTGCCCTGCACATTTTCAGGCTCCACCTTGTTCCCTGCGCCGTCCTTATATTCCATTTCCTTGCCCGCATCGGGTATGGGCGTAACCGCGAAGCCCTCGGCGTTGGGCGTACCATTAGGCTTAACGGCGTCCGCTGCTACGGAAACGGTTATATCAATGCTTTGCTTATCGCTTGTACCGTCAAAATACTTTTCGGTATAGGTAAGCGTTATGGTAGCGGTGCCAAGGGTGTTCAGCAGGCGCGCTTCCTTTGCGCTGTCAACTGCCGTACCGTCGCTCATGGAGAGTACAACATCGGCATGATTCAGCGCCTTCTTCGCGCCGGACTTATACACGGCGTGTATCTTACCGTCGAAGCCTATGGAGGTCGCTTCCTTCAGCTTGTAAGAGTATGCTGTCGGGTTGGCTTCAAGCTTAACGCCTTCAAGCACGTCCACAACGGTGAAGGTGTGGGTATAGGTTATGCCGCTGTTCGCCTTATCGGTAAAGGTTACGGTCTTTACGCCTATTTCCTTGGCGGTGTGGTCGTAAGTGGTGGTCACTTCAACCTTGGTATCATCGTTAACGTCAAGCTGCTGCTCCGGTGCGCCGCTGCCGAACTTGGTAACGAGCTTTACGCCGCTTAGGTCAAGCGCTTCGCCCAGCTTCACCTGAGTGGGCAGGGTGCCAACGATGCTGTTGGTGTAAGTATCCTGCGCCAGGGTCACGGTAACGGTGGCGGTGACGGGGTTATAGTTCTTGTCGGGCGTGAAGGTGAGCGTCAACTCAACCTTTTTGCCGATGTCCGCAGTGGTAAGGCCGGACTTGACGGTGAACACGAGGTTCTCGCCATCTATCTTGGCATCGCCGTCAAGAATTTCGTTCGATCCGGTTACAACGCTCCACTTACCGCTTACGTCGGTGGGAGTTAGCTGCAATTCGCTCAGCTTTCGGGTCTGCGCGCCCGCAAGCATGAACGCAACGGTGTATTCCTTATTGATCGCGCTCATGTCGGCCTCTTTTATCACCACGTCAACGGTATTGGCCTTCAGGTTATAGTTCTTGCTGCCCTCGGCGGTCAGCATAGCGGTTGCGCTGTAAGTACCCGCGTCAACAGGAAGCGCATCCTTATCATTATAGGTAAGGGTATAGAGCGTTTTGCCGTTATCAGCCGCAACGCGGTCGTCGGTAACGCTGCTTACTTCATGCGTCTTGCCATCGTAGGTAACGGCAGCGGGCGCGGTGAGTGTGACGTTCAGCTCGGCCTTTTTCACCTTACCGTAAGCCTTGTCGGCGATACTGTAGCTGTAGTTATCCTTGTCTACGCCGGAAATGGTGTAAGTCACGGTTACTTCCACGTTGTCGCCCGCATCGGCGGTGGCATAAACGCCCTTCGTGGCAGCAAGCTGCACATCGTCGCCTGCGATAATGCCGGACGCGCTCATGGTAACTTTCGCGTCGTCGGTACGACCATTGTAGGTCTTGTCGGCAACGGTCAGGGTAACGGTTGCGGGCAGGGCGGTAATCGTACCCTTCAGCTCAACGGTGGGGTTGGTAAGATTGTAGTTGTCCTTGTCCGTACCGATGAGGGTTATGGGCGTGGTATTCTTAACGGTCTTGTTCGTGCCGACCTTCTTATTATCGAACGTGAATTTGAGGCCGGAATTATCGAAGCCAACATCCGTACCTTCTATCATACCGTCAAGCTTGGCGTTGGTGCTGTTAACCACGGCATCGGCTTTGCCGTTATACTCCTTGGACTGTGCCTCAAAGCCCTTTACGGTAATATCCTTCTTATTTATTATAAGCTTCGCGGTTGTGCTGCCGATGTAGTTCGTATCCTCGTAGCTTATCGCCACGTCATACGTGCCGGCATCGCGCGGTTCAGCAACGGTTTTACCATCTTTGGTGTAAGTCACGGTCAGCTTGCTAACATCAACGGCATCGCCACTGATGTTAGCCTTGCTCAGGTCTATTCCCTGCGTTTTTCCGTTGAAGGTAACGGTCTTGTCATCTATGCCCGTGATGATAACAGGATCCTTCTCGACAACACTTATAACGAAGGAGATAATTTTATATTCCACTTCGTCCGCCGTTACTTTTACATCTACGTTGTAACTTCCCTTATTATCGGTCGTGATTCCTTGCGGCTTTACGATTATGTTAAGTGTACCGTTGCTCGCAAGTTCTGTGGACACTGCATCAAGCTTAAAATTATCGACATTTTCGCCGCTCAGGGCAGCCTTAATGTTGGTAATAGTACCAGTACCTTCATTCTTTATTGTACCTGTCAGGCTTTCGGGCAACGTTCCGCCAACGCGCACATTCACGCCGACAACGCCGGAGCCTTCAACTTCCCACTTATAGGTGTCAAGAGTCTTTATGGCACTGTTGACTGCCTCGGAGGGATTATGGTTGGCATCGCCTGCCTTGCGGGTATACACATAGTACCACTTTGCAGGCTCAAGGCCGGTAACGGGGTTTACAAGGCCGGTAACGGGGTTTACAAACTCGCTGCCGTTCTTCCACTCGGCTTCTTCGGGGGTGACATTGGTGGTTTTGATGGCATACTGCTGTTCGGTAACAAAGTTTTCCACCTTGAAGCCGTCGGGTTTTATATCCGTTACAGCAGGCGCGGCAGGCGCGTCCTGATTGGCCTTGATTATTTCAAAGTCACAGGTTGCAACGGTGGTCCTGCACTCAGAATTAGCGCTATTGGGAGTATAAGTCACCTGCATGGTATACTTCCCGACATTGGTGGGCTTTTCTATCGGCGTGTTGCCGCCGCGCACGAAGTATTTAACTTCGACTTTCATATCGCCCTGTTCGGTGGGGCCATAGGTGGGAGCCTGCTCCTTTCCGTTATAGGTAAAGGTCTTGTCCGCGCCAAAGCCAACAGTGACGGCAGGCTTCTTCTCAAATATGGCCTTGATTTCCACATCGTCCTTGCCCATGGTGAAGGTTATTGTGGGTTTGTTAACATCCGTCAGGGTGACTCCCTTGGCTTCCCACTTGACGAACTTGTGGTCAAAGTCGCCTGGTTTGGCGGTAAGGGTGACCTCGACGCCTTCGCGCGGATTCTTGGGTGCGCCATCAACCTTGCCGTTGCCTTCTACGGTAACGGTCAACTTGCACGGGGCTTTGGGTGTGGTGACGATGTTGCTCGTCACGATGTCGCTCGCCTTATGGGTTGCGGTTTCGGGATAGCGGGCTTCAACATAGTAGAGTTTGTCGTAGTCCACGGTGAACTCGGTGGTTTTCTTGTCGAATTTGCCAGTGCTGCCGAGCCTGTATTCCACATTGGTATTTGGATTGGTAACTATTATCTTGTTTTCCTTGGCCTCAATAATGGGCTTGGCGGGGGCATCCTGCGTGGCTTTTTCGACCTTCGCAGTCGTTGCTTTCACGCTGCCCATGAAGTTTTTCGTGTCGCTAACCCAAACAGTGAGTACCTTGCCTATATCGTCCTCGGTAATAGTATATGTGTTCTCGGCACTTACGGGCTTTTCTTCGCCTTCACGATACCAAACGTACTCTACCTTTTGGGCATTGCCTTTAATATATGCCGCGGTAAGCATTACGCCGTAAACGGCATTTCCGGTAATGATGACCTCGCCGGTCAAGAAAGCCTTGTTAACGATAACCTTGCTGCTTGCGGTTTGGTTGCCGCACGTTGCGGTTATGGTGGTCTCGCCCAATCCAGCGGCGGTCACAACGCCGTTCTCAACGGTAGCAATGGTCTTGTCCGCGCTGCTCCAAACTACCTTATCGGTAGTGTCGGCGGGTTCAACGGTTGCGGTAAGCGTAGCCGTTTCGCCGCGGGCTATGGTCAGCGTGTCCTTGTCAAGCGTTATGCCTGTGCAGGGGTTGACGATGGTGAGGGTGGCGGAAGCTTCGTCATATGTAATCGGATTTATATCAATAGTTCCATCATACATTTCATCCGCGCTGAGTTTTATTACCGTATTCCCTACTGCACCTTCCTTCACGGTAAAGTTTACAGTAAATATCTCACCATCAATATGCATGGGGTTTTCAGTAGTGCTATCTGACGCAGTAATAGCTACTCTTCCATCTATCGATGTGTCTATAAGCGTACCAAGCAAAACGCTGTTAGCCTTTATAGAACTTGCATCCAATTCAAGTTTCGTACTATCATACAGCATAACTGTCGTCATAGTACTGATATCTTTGGATGAAGTCAGTTTAGCAATAACACTTACCGTATCTCCCACGGCATATGTGAGTGTCCCGGCACTTGTTTCAATTTTGAATTGTGCCTCTTTTTCGCCTTCAGCCACAGTAAATGATGGCATTATCGTCGTAACCATCATTATTATGGCACACAGCAGAGCGATTTTCTTTCTCATTGCTACCTCCTCGCTTATATGTACATATTACTTTATGTTGAAATCAGCATCGCGTTTGTTTGCTTTATATTGTAATATAAACATAGCATCCCGCAATGTAATTTTACCATCTTTATCAGTATCCGCACACAATGCACTAACACCTGACAATGTTCTCTTATTTGCTTTAGCCTGAAATATAAACATAGCATCTCTCAACGTAATATTCCCATCGCCATCTACATCACCAAGCATCCTGCCTCCCAGCGGGTCATCGGTTACGGTGGGTTGAGTTATTGGGCTGAGGGCGCCGTTAGCATCCTTACTGGCAATGGACTTGGAGTCGGAAGCTATGCCCTGGCTGTCGCCCGACTTGGTCATGGTCAGCACCGCCACGCCGCTGCGCATGTCCACACCGCTGCCGTTTTGCGCATCGTAGGTTATCGTGGCAACATTGTTGCTTACCGTAACATTGAGTGGGCAGTCGGCTACTGCGGTAATGTTTTCATAGCCCGTCAGCGTAAGCTGCATGTCCAGCCGCTGCAAATCGGCAATGCTTGCCTTGAGCGAAAGCGTAACAGCGCCGTCCTTCTCGCTCGTCAGGCAGTATATGGTGGGCGCGTTCTCCGTGGGATAGGTCACGCTGTCGTTCACGGTCACGTTGGTTGGCGTAAACGTGCTGTCAGCAGGGGTCAGCGCGGGGGCTGTGGTATTATCCCCGGGCATACATGCCGCAAAGCCTTCTTGGGCTATCTTTACGCTTGCCGTGTCCGCATTCGCACCCGTTACCTTGAAAACAAGATTGCCTATCGCGGTTCCGTTTGCAATGCCCGTACTATTCTTGTTGATTATGTTGGCGGCGTTAAGGAGCAGTATTTTAATATTGCCGTCCCTAATCTTTTTGTGATAGTTGAGCGCGCCGTTTCCCGTTTCATCCGCGCTGCCGATAAGCGGCGTGTACGATACGAATTCAAGCTTGGCACTGTCGTACTCAACATTGAACTCCGCGCCGCCAAAGCTTGCAACAGCCGCATCAAACTTAACGTTGACGCTAAGATAATCGCCCACCGCAAGCTCAGCGTTGCCGCCGCTAAGGCTTATGGCGATATCTCCCCCCTCGGCAAGCGCAGCGAACTGCAGCACAAACGCCGCCATTATGCACGCGAGCCAAGCTGCTACGATTCTCTGTCGTTTCATGTAATGCCTTTAAACTCCTTATGTATTTGGACCGGAGCAGGCGATGGGCATACCTCCACCACCTATAGTTATATAGTATTATACCCGCAAAAAGCAATATAAGCAAGGTTATTCTGCTCCTTTGCGGGTATTATTCACAAACTGTTGATTTACTTGTTATTTCCTGCCAATTACCTGCGGCGCATGGCGCGGATGGCCAGATAAATAGAGGCTATCCCCGTTATCACAGCCGCCGCGAAAAGCAGCCACATCCAAACCGAAGGCCCGTCGTCCTCCGTTTCGGCAACGGTCACCTGCGCGGCATCCGTCTGCACGGGAGCGTCTGTCTGCGGTGCCGGGGATTCAGCCGCCTGCCGACTGCCCACGGACACAACGGTTTCGGTAACGCTCGTGCCGTCCTCGCTTATGGCGTAAATTACGGTCTCGCCCTCCGCATGGGCGGTCACGCTGCCGCTTTGGTCAACGGTTGCAACGCGCTCGTTGCTGCTGGACCATATTGTGCCGCTGCCGCCGGAAATGGTGGTGTTCTGGCCTATGTCCATTGTAACGTCTGCATTGGGGTTGGCGGTAGCGGCAGGCGCCTGCGTGGGCTGCGCGCTCTGCTCCGGCGCAGCAGTTGGCGCGGGAGTGTTAGTCGCGGATGCAAGCTCCAGCGTGGCGCTGCCCTCGGTATATGCAAGCTCGTTGAGCTCTTCGTCTATTATCATGGTTTCCGTCAGCGCATTGTCCAGCTTTATCTCCGTGCTGCCGTGCGCACCGTCCTTGGGGCGGAACGTGAGCTTAAGCAGCTCGCCCGGCTGCTTGCTGCCCATAAGCGTGCTCCATATGAATATAACGCTGCCGGGTTCTTCGTCATTGGTGGCGCTTATGCCGCCGGAAACCATCGCCCCGTTTTTCACATTGACAAGTTCCAGCATTGTTTCATCATAATCAAGCGCAAGCTGCGCGCCTGCAACGCTTGTGCCGCCACTCAGGCTTACGGTAACGGTTATTGTGCCGTCCGCACCGACCTCGCCCGCGCTTATGTTTATCTTAGTATCCTCCGCAAGCGCCGCCGTGCCCATCAAAAGCACCGCCGCGGCAACAAGTGCGGCAAGTATTCTTTTCGCTCCGCTCATTCTTCTCCCCTCCGTTCGTACAGATATGCTTATTATATAGTACGCTTCGCGCCTTTGCAACCGCGCTCAGCCTTGAAAAATAATTCTGCACAGCGCGGCAGCGTCTGCAACGTTCAGCCTGCCGTCGCCGTTTATGTCCGCATCGGCGTCGCCCTTAGCTATTTTTATGCAGAGCAGCACCGCGTCGCGCACGTCTATGCGGCCGCTTCGGTCAATATCGCCCACCCTGTACGCGCCTTCGGTTTCGCTCATGCGAACGATAAAGCAATAGCTCTCTGCCGTGCCGTCTGCGAAGGCTATATTTAGGCATACTGTCTCCTCGGTTTCACTCCCGCAGCCGAGCAGCGTTATTGCCGCGCCGCCGTCCGCCGTGCTCCACTGCGCGCTCAATCCGCTCCCCTCTTCAAACGATACGTCCATGCCGGCTATACTTTTGCCAATACTGAGCGCATAGCGCAGCCGCATATCTTCAAACATCCGCACGGCATCCGTGCAAAGTGGGGCATACTCCGCGCTTGCATCGGTGAACAGGCCGACCGTCCGAGCGGTCGTAGTGTTGAAAAGCCGCGGCTGAGGATCAAGCCCCGTTACCGTGCCGCTGAACTTTTCTTCCCCGCCGCGGATATATTGCGCACCGTGTGATATGTGCAGCGCAGCGGTTTCGCTCAGCTCTATTGCGCCCGTGTTTATCAGCAGTGCGCCGTCCGCAATGCTCAACCGCGCACCCGAAAGCAGTTTAAGCGTGACTCCGCGCGGTATGCTCACCGCGCCGTTTACCGCAACAATAGCATCCTGACTTACATGCACCGTATTCGCGCCGGATGAAAGCGCCGCGTTCAGCTCCGCTTCCGTTTCCGCATGGCAGAAGCCGTCCATGCTGCCGTACACGCGCCGCGTGCCATCGCCCGCATATTTGCCGCCGGATGCAAGCATTGCCGTGCCGCCCGCAAATACGCACAGCCCGCGCTCGACTCCGGCCACGTTGCCATATGCTTCATTCGTAAGCACGGCACATATGTTCAGCTCCGCGCCGTTATAAACCTGCAGCGCACCGCTGAGAGTGACTACCGCATTAAGCGCAAGCCTTGCGCCGCCGTTAACGCGAATAAGCATATTTTCGCCTACGTTCCATGCTTGGTTTATACTAACAGGCGTATTTACATCAATAATGTGTATAATTTCGTCCGAATACGCGCCGCCAAAAGCCGCGTCCATGTCCGCCTGCGAGTTTACCCCCATTTTGGTATACCGCACCGTTATACTGTCAAGCCCCTGCCCCGTCACAGATGAGCCATCTTCCGCGTTTGCCCATATACGCGCGGTTTCATTGCCGAATGTGATACTTGCGCCGTCGCTTACCGTAAGCGCGCCGCCGTTGACCCATATGTTCCCCGTACACTCAAGCGACGCGCCCGGCGCAAGGGTAAGCGAATTGCCGCCGTCTATCACTATTTCAGTGCCATACGGCAGAGTAAATGCCGAATCAAGCGTTACCGCGCCGCGGGCATAAAGCGCAGTATATTCGCCGCATTGGGCAAGCAGCGCCGAAAGCTCATGCCCGTTTGAAAAGCGCAGGGCTTCGCCCTGTTCCGTGCCGAGCGCGGCGCCGTTTGCGCTTTTGTATAGCTTGCCGCCGCCCGTATATTCGCCATTCAGGGCGTTAAGAGTGCCGCCGTCGCGTATGTATATACCGCAGTTCAGCCTGAATTCGCCGGACGCATATTCAATGGCCTCGTTTTCAAGCGCGCCGTTGACTGTAAGCGTACTGCCGGATTCGATATATATGCTGCCGTAATTCACAGCCGCGGCGTTTTCGCCTATTATAAGCTCTGCATTGACTAAGTACACAACTGTCTGTATGCCGATGAGCCAATTTTCATCCAGCGTAATCGTGATACGTTCGGAGTCGGCTGAGCCGATATACGCTTCGCACACAAGCGGCGTGCGCACGCCGTCCCGCTCGTATTCCTCCATATGAGCAGCATAAACAAACGCGGAGAATTCGTCCGCTGCGGCAATATAATGCCGTTCAACCCAGCAGGCGTTCTCCGCGTTCCATTCCGTTTCGTTAACATTGGCCATAAATATCCCGCCAAGCGCCTTTGATGGCATCGCGGCGCATAAGCATAGAATAATGCACAAGAGCAGGGCAATGTGGGTACGCATACTTGTCCTCCGTAGGGCTATCATGGTCATGTCGCATTTTGTAGAATATTGTCGATAAATTGATTATACCATACCCGCGCTTTATAGCAAGGTGATATTTATACCTTCATCACAAACTGCTCAAAGGCAATGAGTATTATAAGAAAGCCGAAGTTGAAGGCGGAAAATTCCGCAATGTAGCGACGGGTGCTTTTGGGGTCGTGCTTAACGTATTCGCGGAAGGTGATAAGGCTGGCAAGCGAGGCAATAAGCGTGCCTACCCCGCCCACGTTCACGCCTATAAGCAGCTCCGCATAGTTGCCGGTGAACTGCGAAAGCAGTATCGCCGAAGGTACGTTGCTTATGCATTGGCAGGAAAGCGCGCTGAAAAGCAATGTGTTTTTTGAAAGCAGGGCGGAAAAGAAATTCCTTACCGCATCCATGCGTGCCATATTGCCCGCGAATATAAAGAAAAATACAAAAGTGAAAAGCAGCGGATAGTCCACCGATTCAAGCGCGTGGCGGTCGGCAAAGAACAGCACCGCTGGAATTATTATAAGCCCTATCCAATACGGTATGCCGCGAAAAACAATCGCTATCGCCAGCGCAAACAGTGCAAGATAAAGCGCGGTACGCTTGCCGTTAAGCTCTATCTTTTCATCGCTTATCATAAGCGGCTCGTTTTTTACGAATATGATGCAGCACAGCGTGATGAGCACAACGGACAATATGAACGGCGGGGCCATTATGCCCATAAATTCGCCGTTGGGGATATTAAACTTAGTGTAAAGATAAAGGTTCTGCGGATTGCCGAAAGGCGTAAGCATGCCGCCGAGGTTGGCAGCAATATTTTGCATAATAAACGTAAACGCCATATATTTCTGTTTCCCCGTGCTGCTCAGCACAAGGAAGCCCAGCGGCAGAAACGTGAGCAGCGCCATGTCGTTGGCAATGAGCATAGAGCCTATGAACGTTATATACACAAGCGCAAGTATGCTCATACGCGCCGTTTTGAAAAAGTGCACTATTTTGCGCGCTATAACAAAAAAGAAGTTTATGTCCTTGAGCGCGCAGACCACCGCCAGCACACAGAAAAGGCAGCTGAGCGTTTTGAAGTCAAAGTAGCCTATGTATTCCTTATCCACGGGCACAAACAGGCTTGTTATCAGCGCCGCCGCAAACGCAATGAGCATAACCGCATTTTTCTTCGCAAAGCCGCGCGCATTGCTTATTACCAATTCCATATATATCAAACCGTCGCTTTCTTCAATAAAATACGCCCTGCGCCGCAGCGCAAAGCAAGCAGTATTATACTCCTTCGGTTTCAAAAAGTCGAGCGGCTAAAAAAATTCCCGCGCCTGATTACTGCGCGGGAGTGGCAGCCGCCTGAGCGGTCTGTTTTTTCCGTTTATTTTTGCGCTTTTGCGCTATAAGGCCAAGCGTTGCGCTGCAAAGATAATGCTTGGCATTCTTGGCCACCTGAAAGCTATGCAGCTCCTTTGGCGTCATTTGCGGAATTGCCAAACGCCCGCGGATAAGATCATCCTTTTTCACTATCGTCATGCGGCAGATGAAGCGGCCGTGCCCATGGCAGCGAAACGCGGCATAATAACGGCGCCGGTCGTTGCTGAACCATTCGCCTATGCTGTGCTTCGCGCCGCATATGGGGCAATTGACTATGCGCATATCGTCGCAATTCATAACATCGTGGCGGTTGGTGAAGTATTCCGAATACTTGGCGGGCGGTGTTTCAAACGTTTTGCCTGTCATTTCCATGCTGCGCGGCACGATTTTTCCGCGGCTGAGCTCAAGCGTTTCCTCATCCACCCATTCGCTTACAAGCGCGGTATACATCGCATCAGCCAGCGCATCATGATAGTCAAAGCAATCCGGTATATGGCAAAATTCCACCGCCTTATAAAGCGCAAGCACGCTGCCCACGCCCATCGTAAGGCTGAATGCGGACTGAACATCCAGCATTTGAACATCCTGCTTTATGGGCAGGGAATAATACTTGGCGTTGTCGTTGAGCACATGCCAATCCCCGCCGCCCCACGCGGCGAACATGGTTTCCTCGCCGACCCAGTCAAGGAAAGCGGTATACGCCTGCTCAAACGTAAGCCTGCTTTCAAGCGAACGCCAGAGCTGCGGCAGCGCCTTTGCGCCCACGCTGAATTCGCTGTGCACACAGGGGTGAATGAATACACTGAACGTGTCCACTATTTTGTGGGCAGATCTATCGTACTTCACCGCGCCTATCTGCAATATTTCAGCGAGCGATTTGCCGTCGCCAACGCCGCTGTTCCATTCCAAGTCCATAACTATCATATATGGATTATAACATATAGTAAGCGGTTCCGAAAAGCATAAGCTTAACGGAACCGCACATTAACATATGTTCTTTTTTGCTCAGTCCACGGCGCTTACGAGTATAAGCGTGAGCGCAATATACACAAGGCTGACCGCGCCGATTATGGACGCGATTATTATGCCCGCAGTTCTGGCCTTTTTGTTTTCTATCTTACGAACGTCCAGCACTATTGCCGCAATGGCCGCAACAAGCGCAACTACCGCACCCCACAAAGGCATAAATTCGATCCCTACCCTTCTATGCCATACCATGCGGTATGGTTCACACCGCTGCATATTTCGTCCATAACGGTAAGCGCATCGTCATCGGTAACATAGAACGACTTTGCCATCACGTTGCCCTCCGCATCGGTATAGATATACAGGCGAACGTAGGCGGATTCGGTATCGTCGTAAACATAGCCGTCCATCTGCGCAAGGTCGTTGGGATTATCAGGATCCTTTATATCCATATCCACAATGGGGCTGAACATGCTGTAAAGCGGGCCAAAGTCATTATAGATATAGCTGTTGGCATAATCTATTGCGAATTCCTCAACGGAACCGTTATAATCCGCGTAGATATCGTTCACGCAGCGGGCAACGGCATAGTTGAAATTGTTATCGTATATCACCAGCGCGTCGCTTATAACTTCCATGACGACGTAGCCATACGGATAGTACGTCTGCACGCCCACGGTTGCATCGGCAACGTACATTTCGTCGCCCATATCCTCTATTATGGTGTCATGCTCCCAATCGCTGTTGGTTATCACCTGCTCGGGAGTTTCGTCCGGCGTATCCGGTTCGCTGTTGTCATCAACTATTTCATCATAGAAATAGTAACCGTTTGATGTTTCGTCATACATCCATACCAGCATAAGCTGATTATCGTCATCCATATTGAACTGAATAGCAACGTCCGTATTGCCGTCGCCATTGCCGTCCTCGAACGCTATGGCGTTGTAGTTGCCGCTCGTAAGGCCGTATTCTTCAGGGAACTCAACAAAATCGAAAAGCACCTGATTCTCGTCGTCATGATAAAAATACGCCCCGTCGTCCTCCACGCATACAAGCACGGCGGTGTCTTCCCCGTTGCGGGTTATTGTCCCGCTATCCACCACCAGGCCCCATGTGCGCCAATCCTGACCCACAACCTCATTAGGGTCGTCGTCCGCATCGTTAGAGCACGCGCTCAGCGCCATGCACAGGCACAAAAGCGCAGCTATGAGTGCCATTCACCATTTTCTGTTTTTCATTTTTCTCTTTCCTCCCCTTGCTGACGTTTTGGCTCAAAGCATTGATTATGACGCCATTCCTTCAGTTTAGCCCAAGTATATTATATCATGGTATAGTAAAAAAATCCAACGTATTCCAATTTTGATTGTATTTTTTTCGCGCTCCCTTTCCACCCGCTCCATCTGCCCCTTGCGGGCTTAATCGGCGGAATGCATAATAAATCCCCCCTTAAAATGCAAAAAGCATTGTAGCGCCCGGTAATGCCATGGTATAATAATATAAATACTCATGCAAGGAGGTAATAAGTATGAAAAAATACGGAATCGGTCTTTTGTCCATTGCCATTCTGATTGTAAGCTTTCTGATTTGCAGATTTGCTCTGTTTGATATGCACAAAATGAAGCAATTTCCCCTCGTGCTGTTGATTGCGGGCGGCTTGTTTATAGGCATTTCCATGCTTTTCGGGTGCAGCCGCTTCCCGCTTTTCGCATCCCTTGGTTTCCCCGTTTCATTTGCCGCTGGGTTGATTTTTAGCCAAGATTACGCCGACCCTACGGGCGCAATGACCCTGAACAATATGTGGATAATATGCATAATAGTATACTTGGTTATCGTGTGCATAGGCATAGTCGTTGAGGTTATTGCGCGTAAAAAGCGGAAGGGTTGAGGGCGTTTACCGTTTGTTTGAAAGGAGGGCCTCTGCATGAACAAACCGGCCATATTCATTTTGACATTGGCTTGCGCCTTGGCTTTGGTCGGGTGCAGCCCAAATAAGGAAACAAAAAATCTATCGGACGATATGCCATTTGCGGAAACTCCCGATGTCAATTTAACCACGCCGGGCGACATGCCCGCAGACGAGGTTTTTGATATTGTTATATCCCATGCGTCGCGGGCGGATTTTGGGGCGATTTACTCAGGCGCATTGAATGAGGAAACCATGATGTTCAGCAGCGTTATGCATCTTCCCATATACAAATTCGATTCATTGGAAGAATTGGAGCAATTCAAGGCCGCATTTGGGGACTCGCTCGGTATGGATGGTAAATATGACGGCGCTTTGTCCTTCAATGAAGCAACTTCCGGCCGCGATGAGGCATTTTTTGAAGAAAACAGCTTAATGCTCGTCTATGTTGATGTCAGCAACAAGGCAAGTGATTTGGAAGTGAGCAGCATTTTTTGTGACGGGAACACATTCTGCATACATATAATGCCCCGCAACGGCTCTAAATCCACAACCGACGGCGCAGATAGCTATCGTCTTATCACGGTCGCGGTTCCCAAAAGCATGATAAAGGACTGCACCGAGTTTGACGCCGACTTTAATAATGACACGAACTGATTGATTGTTCAATCCGACCGAAGCGTTAACGGCGGGACGGCTAAAGCCAGTCCCGCCTTACTTTTGAGGTTTTGTCAGATTAAAAACCGTAGATTGGATTTAGCACGGCATGTGTTCTGCAATGGAGGATTGTTCACCGAAGCAATGGCAATCCGCAAGGCATACGCAAAATATACCGCGAGAACAGCCCGCATCACAACAATCAAACCCTTATAGCAGGCGTAAGCTTCCTTCTGCCGTTCATATTTTTTCAACAGGCATCACAGCAAAACCAATGGTTTAATCAGGTCTGCCGGCTTGTCTTTCATCAGCATGAGCGCCGGCTCCACATTTTCCAGCCCGTGAAATTTATGTGTAATGAGCTTTTCGGGATGAATACGGCCGGTTTGAATCAAGCACACTTATGCTGCACCATCTTCCCAATACGCAGTTTCTTCGCACAATGTGATATCATAAAATACCCTCCTTCGCTTTGGTACTATCAATATAACCCATTTGCGACACAATTACAATACTTTTAACAACTATTTTCTTCTCAGTTGAAACATATAATATTATTAAGAGGTGAATTTGGTGGACGTAAAACAGCGCATAACAGAATTAATGCAACGCCATGGATGGAGTGAATACCGTCTTGCAAAAGAGTCGGGGCTTTCCATATCCACCATTTCAAATATGTTCAACCGCAATACGCTTCCAAGTATTAGCACATTGCAGGTAATATGCGACTCATTTGGAATAAGCCTCGCACAGTTCTTTTCAGAAGGAACGGAAGTGGAACTCTCTGAAGATCAGCAGGTGTTATTTTCAAAATGGCGTTTCCTTACGGCAGAGCAAAAGGATCTTATACTTCAGCTTATTGATAATACGAAGTAGAATGCGCCTTTGTTCACTGGGCATCCGGCTCGCTCAGGCTTGCGGAGTTTGATGAACCGCAGATGGCAAGGCTATACGAAAAGTTCATTTTGGAATACTATCGCAAGGAGCATCCTGAGTTAAAGGTCGCCTCATCGCAGATTGAATGGGCGTTGGATGCCCCTAACGCTCATCTTCTGCCGCAGATGCAATCCGACATCATGCTGTCCCGCGGCGCGGGAACGCTTATAATAGACGCAAAGTTCTATAATCAAATCATGTCGCCCTCGCCATACAGCGCAAGCACGCTGCGCTCAGGCCATCTTTATCAGATGTTTGCATATGTAAAAAATCACGCTGCGCGGGGCGGTGACGTATCCGGCCTGCTGCTATATGCAAAAACGGACGAGCAGCCTTCCATCGATGAAGCATTCAACATGAGCGGCAATTTAATATGCGCAAAAACACTTGACCTGAATTGCGACTTCTCTGAAATATCAGCGCAGTTGGATGAGATTGTGAAAAAGTTTTTCATATGATGAAATTGGAAGATAGGTAGCTGCCGGATACTTGGCCGTTTCGCTGCATCGTCCACAGAACGCGCTCAACCGCGCAATGTCGCCGGCCAACTTGGCGGGGCAAGACAGGCCCGGGAAGATAGAGAACAACAGAATGGCAAAGAAAAAGAACAGTCCGTTTGGACTGTTCTTTTCTTTGGTATCCGGCAGCTACCTATCTTCCCGGGCCGTCGCCAGCCAAGTATTGTCGGCGTACAAGGGCTTAACTTCTGTGTTCGGGATGGGAACAGGTGGAACCCCTTGGCTTAACCACCGGAATGGTTATGGTGTGTTTTCAACGCACCTTGAAAACTGCATTGCTTTTCAATTCGCTTCGATCAAGCCCTCGACCTATTAGTACCGGTCAGCTCCGTACATTGCTGCACTTCCACCTCCGGCCTATCAACCATGTGGTCTTCATGGGGTCTTACTCCTTTCGGATGGGAGATCTTATCTTGAGGTCGGCTTCACGCTTAGATGCCTTCAGCGTTTATCC
>ENA-ORSI01001249-ORSI01001249.1-human-gut-metagenome-genome-assembly--contig:-NODE-1249-length-22929-cov-2.953921_pt1 | contig 22929 bp, 25 predicted proteins | sample MGYA00242187_ERZ509154 | MGnify/ENA primary metagenome ERZ509154 (study PRJEB26280, sample SAMEA2338627) | human gut metagenome | biome: human gut; feature: human-associated habitat; material: faeces...
GCCTTTGCCTTGTCCGGTCTTTTCTTTTGAAAAAAGAAAATTCCGAACTGCGTCTTGGGCGACTCCGTCTTTCGTTTTATTGTTTGGAGACGAATTCTGTGACGCTCGCGGGGTTATTCCCCTCTCGCTGTTCCGTCGCTTCGCTCCTTGCTGAGCCTACTCAATCCCACCACTTAGCCGGACTACGCCTTTGCCTTGTCCGGTATTTTCTTTTAGAAAAAGCTCCGATATTTATCGGAGCTTTTTTCCTCAACTTTTTTCTTTGCTTTCTCCAAGCAACGCTCTTTTTTTGTTTTCGTACTCCTGTTCGGTAATAACTCCCTTGTCAAACAGTTCCTTGTATCTGAGCAAAACTTCAACGGTTTTCAACTCTTTTTCTTCCAAGACTTGCGATTGTAAACTTTCCGCGACTTTATCGGCTTTCGGAGCCGTCACGAAATAAAGCGCTCCCGCCACCAAAACCGCAACAAAGGAAAAGTATGAGTACGTAGAAACGGAAACGCTTAACTCTTCCTCCGAAATAATTACCTCGACTGCCTCGGCATAGACTATTCCCAAAATCGTATAAATCAGCGAAAATACCAACGCAACCGAGACGGCGATTGTACAAAGCAGCTTGGCGTTCTTGACGGAACACAGCAATCCCGACAAAGAAAGAACAACTCCGATTGCGCCGAAAACCACACATAGCAGACAAATGATTTTGATAGACGACGCGCCCACATCGTAAAACAATTCATTTGCAAGAGTAATTATATCGCGTTTTAAAAAATGAAAACCATTTTCAAAATAAGTTTCGTTGCCGTAATAGCTTTTGGCACGGATATATACCAAACTTATTTTCAAAGACAGGATTAACGCAATGCATGTCAAAACCGCAAAAGAAATACTTAAATATTTTCCGGCGTTCTTTTCCATAATAATGCACCTCATGTTTACATTATATAATGTAATTGTCTATACGTCAAGAGTTTAAAACATATATCATTTGCTCATTATATACTGCGGAGATGATATAATGCGTTTAAGAGTTATCGATATTCTTAAAGAAAAAGGCAAAACAAAATATTGGCTGTATATACAAATGGGGCTGAGCTATCAGAATTTCAACCGCATAATAAACAATCAGACGACGGCAATCAAGTTCGACAACCTAAAAGCTCTGTGCGATATTTTGGATTGCACCCCTAATGATTTGTTCGACGAATACTGCAACCGATAACAAAAATTTTTTCTATGCCGTATTATAAATAAAAAACTTAAAAAATTTTTATAATCGTTTGAAACTCCATATTATTTTGCCGAGTAAAAAAATACGCTTAAACAAAAACGTCGGGGTTAGTCCCGACGTTTTTCTTTTAAATTATTCCCTGCCCAAAAGATAATCCACCGAGCAGTCGAGAAGTTTTGCCAGTCTCACTAGATTGTAGACGTTTGGTATATACTTGCCGCTGAGCCAGTTGTACATGGAGGGAAAGTCCTTTTTCAGCCCCGATTTTTTCATAAGAAAAAATTTGAGTTCTTTGGCTTCTATCAATTCCCTGAGTCTGTCGGAAAATGCGGGCAGCTCGGTTTTGGGCGACGGCAGAGAATTGCATTCCTCCTGTCCCAGCATAAAAGACAGCGAGCACTTGAAATAATCCGCAAGCTTTAAAAGCACCTTGGTGGAAGGAAGCTTGGGATTGTTCTGCCCTTTGAGATGAAACAATGTAAAAACGCTTACGCCTGCGGCGCGGCTCAGATTTTCCAGACTCAGTCCGGTTTCGTCTATGAGTTCGTTTATTCTTAAAGAAAATGCTTTTGTGATTTCCATTGTTTAATTCTTTACACTTCTGCATAATATACCTATTTCCGAAAAATAAGTGATTTTATAAATTGTTAATGGGTTTTCGACAAAAAATTTCAAATAACGAAACAAAATCCGCAACAAAAAAGCACGGAAGCCCGTGCTTTTTTGTTTTTTAAAGCTCTGCTTTAAGCGTCGTTTTGGAAACATGCCCTCTCTGCACCACCACCAAATCGCAGTAGACGGCGCCGCTTTCCTTGATTTGCGCCCAGTTGTAATATCCGTCGAGTCCGCTCACGGAAGTCTGAAATTCCTGTTCGGCGGGGATTGTCGCGCCGACGTAAATCTTATCGGCTCCGTTTGGCTCCCAATGCTCCGTGTCCGAAGTGTTGAGCCAACCCGACCAGCCCTTGTTTTTGATGACGGGGTTTGCGCCCTCCGTCTTTGTCAGCAGGATTTTTTCTCCGTCTTCGGTCAGTCCGTAAAAGACGGCGAACACGTCGGAGCCTATTTTTTTCGCGGCGGCGGCAGACTGCTCGGCGGCGCCCGTGGCAACGTCGCGGTAAAGCGCGGTTATTTCCGCCCATTGCTCCTCCTGCGTTCCGTCAGCCACGTCCCATGCGTCAAGCTCAAGCTCCTGCGTAAGCTTGAATTTCACTGTAAGCATATTTTTGTCCGCACCTTTCACCTCGATGGATTGTCCCGAAATCTCCGCGCCGACAACCGTCACCGTCATTGTCGCCGTTTTTGTCACTTCCTTTTCGGTGTAGCTTACCGTCACCTGCTTCGAGCCTGCGGTTGAAGTGTCAACCTCCGAACACATTTCCTCCGTCACCTCTATGACCTTTGTGGATTTGTCCGTATAGGTCGCCGTAAGCCTCGCTCCCGTCGGGACAAAGGCTTCGTCGATTTTGTAAAGAGATTTGTCCGGCTGCGCGGTTACCTCGACGGATTCGAGCGTTTTGCCCTTTCCGCAGGCGGCAAAGACGGCAAGCGCCGAAAGTAACGTCAAAACAAGCGCTATTATTTTCTTTTTCATTGTACCCTCCTAAAATGAAATTATATTCCGATTATACCCCTACGGACAAAAAATACACTGCGGACAAAAATTTTTCAATCATTTTTCAAAGCGGATTTTCCTAAACTCAGATACGCAAAAACGGGAGAAAGCGTTTTATGCTTTCTCCCGTTTTTGTCAAACTTGTTTTATAGTCTCGATTTTCTTACGGCGTTCCTCCAGCCCGCAAGCAGCGCGCTTCTTTTTTCGTCTTGCATATCCGGCTCGAACACCCTGCCGCAGTTTGCGCTGCGACGTATGTCCGAAACGTCGCTCCACAAGCCGCAGGTAAGTCCCGCAAGATATGCCGCGCCAAGCGCGGTGGTTTCCGTCACAAAGGGGCGGCAGATTTTTTTGTCGAGCAGGTCGGACTGAAATTGCATGAGAAAATCGTTTGCGCTCGCTCCGCCGTCCACAGCCACAAGCCCGACTTTTTTTCCTATGTCCTTTTCCATTGCGTCTATTATGTCGCACACCTCGTAAGCTATGCTTTCGAGGCAGGCGCGGACAAAATGCTCCTTTGTCGTGCCGCGCGTAAGCCCAACAACCGTGCCGCGAGCGTCGGAGTCCCAATAAGGCGCGCCGAGTCCCACAAAAGCGGGCACGACGTAAACCCCGCCCGTGTCGGGGACGCGTCGGGCGTACGCTTCCGTTTCCTCCGCATTTTTTATCATTCTCAGCTCGTCGCGCAGCCATTTGACAACCGCGCCGCCGACAAACACGCTGCCTTCCAACGCATACTGCGGCTTTTCGTCCCTGCCCGCGGCAAGCGTCGTTATCAGTCCGTGAGCCGACCTTACGGGCTTGTCCCCCGTGTTTGCCAAAGCGAAGCAGCCCGTGCCGTAGGTGTTTTTCAGGCTTCCGCTTTCCACGCACAGATGTCCGAACAGCGCCGCCTGTTGGTCCCCCGCGACGCTAAGGACGGGCACGCTTTCACCGAGAAGGGACTTTGCCGTGACGCCGTAGTCATGTCCCGACGGATAAACCTCGGGCAGCATAACGCGCGGAACGCCGAACAGCCTCAGAAGCTCGTCGTCCCACGTCAAGGTATGAATATTGAACAGCATGGTGCGCGAAGCGTTTGTATAGTCAGTGGCAAAGATTTTTCCCTTGCTCAAATGCCACATGAGAAAGGTGTCCACCGTACCGAACAACAGCTCGCCCCTTTCCGCCCTGTCGCGCGCCCCCCGCACGTTGTCTAGTATCCATTTCAGCTTGGTGGCAGAAAAATACGCATCGGGCACAAGTCCCGTTTTTTCGTAAATAAAATCGGACAGTCCGTCGGATTTAAGCCTTTCGCAAAGCTGTGCGGTACGCCTGCACTGCCATACTATCGCGTTGCAAATCGGCTTTCCCGAAATTTTGTCCCAGACAAAAACGGTTTCGCGCTGATTGGTTATGCCTATTGCGCTTATTTCGTCAATCGATACGCCCGCCCTTATCAACGCTTCGGGTATAACGCCTATCTGACTGCCCAATATATCCTTGGGGTCGTGCTCCACCCAGCCGTTAAAGGGATAAATCTGAGCGAACTCCTGCTGCGCCATGCCTGCAATCCGTCCGCATTTGTCGAAAACTATTGCGCGCGAGCTTGTAGTCCCTTGGTCAAGCGCAAGAATATACTCCAACGGTTTTCCTCCCAATTAAAAATTTGCCGCAAGCTGCGACTGACAGGCGCAAAAAAACTTTTCCGTATTTTTGCGCGTCAAGATTTGTCCTCTCCGTCTTTTTTCATACGCCTTGCGCGCTCGGCTACCGCTTTTGCGTTGGCGTTGAATCTCAATTTTTCCGCAGGTATTCCCAGTTTCTCCGAAAGAATTTCCGCTACGCGCGAAAAGCAGAAATCGCTCTGACAGCGCCCCATTCCCGCGCGCGTGCGTCTTTTTACTCCGTCTGGGTCCACCGCTCCCAGCGGACGCACTATGCTGTCAACTATTTCTCCCTCGGTAACCGACTCGCAGCGGCACACGATTTTTCCGTAAAGCGGATTTTCCTCCGCTTTTTTGCGTCTCTCCTCCTCCGTCGCCGCGGCGTAACGAAAAATCCCTTTTCTTTCGCCTGCAAAGCTCTCGTTTTTTCGGGCATTTAAACGCGCCGCCAAATCCGAAGCAACCTTTAACGCAACGGCGCTAAGCCCCGGAGACTCGATTCCCGCGACGTTGTAAAAGTTTTCGACGTCGCTCCAACCGATTTCAAAGTCGTTGGCAACGCTGTGCGCGCGCAGTCCGCAATACTGCTTGATTACGTATTGTCTGTCAAGAGCGGGTACGGACATCGAGCCTTTTACAAAAAGCTCGTTCTGACACTCCTCGGTGGTGTCTACGTTCCACTTGTCGCGCGTGTCATGCGCGGTGGGTCCCACCAGAATGTTGCCGTGAGTGGTCGGAGCAACCAGAATCCCCTTGCCCATGTCCGTCGGCAGCTGAAACAGCGTGGTGTCGGTAAGAAAGCCGCACTCCTTGTCCAGCAGGGAATATTCGCCGCGGGCGATTATTTCAAGCTTTTTCCCGCAAATCATGTTGTTGATTTCGTCGGCGAACACGCCCGCGCAGTTTACGACCGTCCGTCCGACAAAGCTTCTTCCGTCGTCGGTTGAAACGGAAAACAGATTTTCCGAGCGTGAAATAAAAGTCACACGCGAGTCGAACTCGAAACGCACGCCGTTTGCGTAAGCGTTTTCCGCGTAAGCGATGTTCATCTCGTAAGGGCTTACTATACCCGACGTCGGCGCATAAAGAGCGGCGAGCACCCGCCGGGAGATATGCGGCTCTATTTTTCTTGCCTCGTCGCCGTCAATTATGCGCAGTCCTTCAACGCCGTTTTTCATGCCTTTTTCCAAAAGCCTTTTCAGTCGCGGCAAATCACCGACGTCAAAGCACAGCACCATCGCGCCGTTTTGTCTGTAAGGAAAGTCAAGCTCTTTCGCAAGGCGGGGAAACATCGCCGCCCCTTCGATATTGTATTTTGCTTTCAACGAACCCGGCTCCGCGTCGAAGCCTGCGTGCACTATGCCCGAATTTGCCTTGCTCGTGCCGGCAGACACATCGTTGAACTGTTCAAGCACTATTATATTCAAACGGAAACGGGACAGCTCGCGGGCAATGCCGCAGCCTACCACGCCGCCGCCCACGATAATAACGTCGAAAACGTCTTTCATCGTACACTCCTTGCTTCAATTATAATTTCCCGCCGCTTAAAAATCAACATTATACGCCTTCAAACAGATATATTCGCGTCCTTTTCACAAATTCGGAGAAGGGTGCATAAAATATTCGGACAGGAGGTATTTTATTTTGGATATAAAAGAGCTGAAAACCAAAAGCGAGCGAGTTTATCCCGAAATCGTCATAAACGCGCCCAATCCCGCGGAAGCCGCCGTTCTGCAATCCGATTACGCGGGAAAAGGCAGCGAAACGACCGCAATAATGACTTACATATACCAAAATTACATAACGCGGCTATACAACGAGGACGTCGCCGACGTTCTCGAAAGAATCGCAATCACCGAAATGCACCACCACGATATTCTCGGCACTACAATAGCACGGCTCGGAGGAAACCCCGTCATCGGAGCGGACAATTGTTGGTGGACGGGAGCCAACGTCAACTACGCCGTCAATCTCAAAGAAATGCTTTTGGACAACATAAAAGCGGAGCAAGCCGCAATTCAGAATTATCGCCGCACGATAGCCAAGCTTACAAACCAATCGATAATAGAAACAGTCGAGTGCATAATAGCGGACGAAGAGGTGCACATAGCGACGTTCGCCGTGCTGTTGAAGTATCTTGAATTTTGGAAATAAAAAAATTAAAGGCGGGAGCTTTTGCCCCGCCTTTCAAGCATTGAATTTGCGCGTTATTTCGTTTTTGAAGCGTTTCCAGAAAACCGTAGACAGAATCAGAATGTTGAGTATGGAAAAGAAAAACAACGAAAAGGTAAGCCAATCGGCAAATTTTCCAAATGCGGGCACGCTCCACATGAGAATCTGCGGCACAAGGGCAATCACGCTTGTCAAAACGAGCGACACGAAATAATACTTGTACTTGGTGCGCTGAACAAACAGCAAGGCGTCCGTCGCCACTATCATCGCCAACAAAAATGCCGGAATGATATACTCCAAAGACACGCCGAATCCTTCGAGCGTACCGTAACGCTCGACGCTGTGCACTATGTCGTAACCCGCAAAGGAAAGCGACACGAACAGCGCGCTTACGAACAAAATCGAATAGAGCCTGCTTCTCCTGTAAATCGAGGTTATGACGCAGGCGTAAAGCACCACCGCGCTTATACCCACGTATGCCGACCAAAGGCTGCCCCTGACTATCAACAGGTTTATGGCAACGCAGGCAGCCACCACAAATATGAGAATAAGCAAAAACTTTTTCTGCAAAAAGTTGTTGTTGTCCTCCGTTTTGGCAACCAGTTTGGGATAAACGGCAAGAGGCTGTATGTTTTTGGCGTAATACCCGTCCTCCGCACCCTCTCTGCGCGAAAGATAACTCCCGCACAGAGGACAGTTTTCGAGATTTTCGTTTACGTCCACTTTGCAATATTCGCAATATTTCATTTTATCGCTCACACCTCGCAGTTGGTCTCTATAGTGACGTCAAGCCCCAGCTCCGCCAGCTTGGAAAAAACAAGTCTTTCGATGTTGCTTTCCACTATCGTGCGAGCCGCGCAAAGCACGAAATTGTCCTTGTATGTGACGGCGCTCCAACCCGTGGTTTCCCTGACCTGAGGTCCCAGCGAAAATTCGTACCTTTCTACAAACTCCTCAAACTCGCGCGGCGCTTTGGCGACGCCCAGATTGGAGAAGGTGGACGTGCGCACCCTGTCTCCGAAACGCCTGATTGCATACCTGAGCGCCAAATCCTTGATTACCAACGGCGCCATTTTTATCAGAGGATTGAGCTGACTTTTCACGTTGAAGTTTATTACGCCCATAAAAAATTCTTTGTTGTTCTTTTTTTCAAACTGCGCTTTTACGTTGTCGAGAACCGCTTGAAAATCGACCGAGCCGTCGTTGATAACGGGCATAACGGCGATAAAATTGCGCAGCGTGGGACTGGGAAAATATCTTTTGAGATTGCAGGGCACGCTGACAGCCACCGGCAGCTTTTTGGAATAGCCGTAAAAAATACGGTCCTGCTCCGTCGCCCAGATGATACACGCGGTTATAAGCTCCGTTACCGTGCAGCCTGCGGAATGCGCCGCCTCCACCACCTTCTTCGCGCTCATTGTTCCCATAATCACGCAAGAGGAATAGGGCGTGAGCCTTGTCCCCTTGACCGCATAAGCAACGACGTCCTTTTCGGCTTTGGGCGTTTTCAAATCCGCCATCTGCAAAAAACTGTCAACCATTTCCTCGCGCTTGGGCTTGTCTCTGAAATCGGGACAATTGTTTTTGTCCTTTATTTCAACGTCGTATTTGAGCTTTAAATAACACGCAAGCAAAGAATTGACAAAAGTCAACCCTCCGTTGCCGTCCGTCGCAACGTGGAAAAAATCGACGGAAATCCTGTTTTCGTAAAACAAAACGCGTATGCTGGAATGACGGGAATCGAGCGGAATTTTTCTGCACGGAAAATCCACATCCTTTTCAACCGTCAGCGGATGCGTGGACGGTTCGAGATAATACCAGAAAAACCCTCGCTTGACGGCGCTCGTAACCGCGGGAAAACGCGGCACAAGAAAATTGAGCGCCTTTTGCAGAATAAGAGGTTCTACCTTTTCTTTTAGTAGCACGCTCACGCGAAACAGATTGTTTTTGTCCGCGCGCGTAGTGGACGGAAAAATCAGAGCGGCGTTGTCGAGCTTTACCCACTCCGCATCGGTAAACTGCTCGCGCGCTGCTTCCGTTATCCGCTTTTTGAGCTTGAAATCCTCCGCCTGCGCGGCGCTTAACCCCTCCTTTGAACGCGTCTTGACTCTCCTCTCTTCACGCGCAAGGTCGCGCAACGCCTCGTCGTCGAGAGTGCGCGAAAGCTTCTTTTCCGCACGCAAAATCAGACGCGCCGCCTTTTTTGAGCCGGTTTGACTCCGTTTGATATATTTTTTGATTGCTTTCATTTTTTCGGCGCCTTAACTCCGACGGTCACACCGACGGAGAAAAGCGTTGTATTATTATATCACATTCCGGCGCAATTTACAACAAAAATATTTTTATTCAAAGGCTCCCGCCTTTTCCCGCTCACGGTTGAACCATAAATAACATTTTAAAATATTCCCTTATGCGCTATAAGCGCCTTGGATAAATTTTACATTTTCTTCTATTGTTTTGTTTTATTGTTTTTTTGTGTTATAATGTTTTTAATTTACAAAGGGTATTGGCTATGATAACAAAAGTAGTAAAAGGTTGTCCGAAAGAACTTATTGAAAAAAGAAAAAACAGGATTCAGGAAGCGTTGGATATTAAATTTGACAATCCCCGTCAACCTGTTAAATTTGTTGTAGATACTCTGCCGGACGGAAATGAAGTTTATTTTCTTAAGCCCGGCAAGGAATATTCCAGAAAAGAACCGAATTTAAACGATATGTCCCCTAATGTAGGAGATTTATTTACTAAATTTTCATTTGCCGATATTTGGCAATTGCTTTGCAAATTGAGAAATGCAATAAGTTTTGACAATTATAAAAAACTTTCCGCAATTTTGTACAGGGTTGCATATTTAATCGATTTTACCGACAATCAAGGCAAAGTGAGATTTTCGCCGTCAACTGAACTGTTAAACGAAATACAGGAAATTCAAACAGACGCAATTCATAACAATTTAAATGTGAATATCTTGGCGTTTATTCATTTTATGGATATTTTGGGTTGGAACGACGAAATGAAAACCCACGCCAATAACGACGGCTTGAATTTTGTCGTCAAAAAACCGAAAATGGGCAGGATAAACACTATTTTGAGTTGCATTTCCATCCCGATTCTTTTTCAAGAATTTGTAGACGAGGTTTTGTTGCATAAAGATGATAAAGCAAACATCGATTTCTCTATCGTCATAAATGTTGCTCAAACCTTTTCAAGAACAAAAGGCGTTCACCCGTTGTCGAATAAGAAATTGGCAGAGCTGTTAAATCCTTTTTTACAGCTCTGATTGCTTGTTGAATTTCAATTTAAATTGTTCGCCGATTTGACCGTTATTGTTTAATCTGTCATTGATTAAATCAACGTATTTTGAGTCAAGTTCCGCGCTAATGAAATTTCTGCCCAATTCTTTTGCCTGAATAATTTCACCGCCGGAACCGCCAAAATGAATTAAAATTGTGTCATTCGGTTGTGTGCTCGCCAAGATCAGTTTTTCGACTAGCTTTTTGGGAATTTGACAAGAATGCATTGTTTTATCTTTTGAAACGTTTTTGACCAAATCGTAATATAGCCACGAGTAAGGCATTCTGCCGCAACTTCCGTTGGCTATATTTTGTTTTATACGCTTATCCGTAGGGTTTTTATAGGGCTCCGCCACTTGTGCTTTGTACCATTTGTTTTCTTTTGATTTTGTGCAGTGTAATATGCTTCTGTGGGCGGTGGTGAATTTCTTCGGCGAGTGCCCCACATTGGTATTGTAAACCCAAACGTAATCAAAAACACTATAACAATGTTCGTCTAAAAATTTTACCCTTAAATATGAGTTTTGTTTAGGATAATTTATAAAAAACATATTGCCGTCAGGCTTCAAAACTCTCAATGATTCTTTTGCCAACTCTATGTACCAATCAATGTATTCGGCAAAAGATTTTGTATATGATTTGCCGTTATACTTCATGCCGACGTTATAATCCGGATCGCTATAAATCATATCAATGGCATTGTCCGGCAAAGCTTTCAATATATTCATTATATCGTCATTGTAAACTTTATTTATTTCCATAATTTCGCTTCTGCAATGATATTATAACATAAAAAAGAAAACAGATCAAGCGTTTGCAATATAATTATATAAATATAAAAAAGTAATGGCCGCTGCGGCGAATACCCGATTAAATTAAAACTGACGCGCCGCGAAAAACATAGAGAAAGGACGCAACTTTGCGCCCTTTCCTTTGTTTTTGGCGGAGGCAGAGGGATTCGAACCCCCGTGCCCTTGCGGGCAAACGGGTTTCAAGACCGCCTCGGTGTGACCGCTTCGATATGCCTCCGTAATTTTAATTTCAAAAAAGCTGCGCAATTTTTCGATTTAAACGACTGCGGAACCAAACTTTACTTTTTGATATGCAACACCGTTACCGCATATTGCTCGGCGTGCGTTTATTTTAACAGAACGACGCTGTTTTGTCAACGCTGCGGCGCGGGCTGCCGAGTTTAAAAGCAAACAATTTGACGGAGTTTGCTAACTCAAGCTTTTTGCCGATTAATCCGCCTGAGAAAAACGTGTTTGACGGCCAACAGGCGGCGCAAAGAGCTTCCTCTTTTTGCGTTTTGCTTCTCCAACGCCCGCCGCCTGCGCGTATAACACACATTTTAAACAATAATAGACAGCTTTATTCAAGCCCGTCGTCGCCCCGTCAATCGCCGTCGGACTCCTCCGGCGCGTCTCTCAATTCAAATTGGTCGCTGTCCAGCTCCCGCACCACCGTATGTTTTACCTTTTTAATCTTTCCGGAAACAAAAAAGTTAACCGCAAAGCCCAAAATACCGTTAAGCAGAGAACACACGCCGAGATAAACAAACAACGCCCTTTCGGCTCCGAAGGGGTCGAACAGCAGCACCACTCCCAAGACAAGAAGCAGCGCCGCGTACGCCGTTTCCGCCCACCAGAATTTTACGCCGAACCTCTTCATGTCCGCAGCCGTCTGAAACTCGAAAATGCTTTTCCCGACCAACAGAATGCCGAAAAGCAGAGCGAAAATTTCCGTCTGTGCGAATATATCCGCCGAGCTGACAATAAAAATACCCGCGAAAACGTCGATGATTCCCCACAGAAAACCGAAACGAACCACCGAATACAAAAAATAATTTATTATCTGCACCAAACCGCTGACAATGAGCATGGCTCCCGCAAAATAACAAACGGTACGTTTCGCGGCGTCGGGCACGGCAAGCAGACAAATGCCGAGAACAAGATAAAGCAATGAAACGACGACAGACTGTACTTTGAGTTTTTTAAATATTCGCATAATAATCTCCGTTGCTCTTGAAAATTAGTTTTGATTATAGCACACTCCCGCAAAAAATGTTAAATCTTTGAAACGCATAATTTTAAAAATAGACAAATTTCCGAATTTGTGCTATCCTGTTGCGGGAGAAAAAGCATGAAAAAATTGGTGGCAGTCATAGATATGCAAAACGATTTCATCTGCGGCGCGCTTTCAAACTCGGATACGGAAAAAATTTTGCCGGCAGTCGCGGAGTACGTAAAACGCGCGGACGAACAGGGCGCCGAAATAGTTTTCACCCGCGACACTCACGACGAAAACTATGCGCAGACTCAGGAGGGGCGAAAACTGCCCGTGCCCCATTGCGTCAAAAACACAAAGGGTTGGCAAATCGCCGAAGCTCTGTCGGATTATGTCCAAAACGTATTCGACAAATACACTTTCGGCAGTCTGCTGCTTGCGCAGTACGCGCTTGACAATCAATTCGACTGCATAGACCTCGTAGGCGTCTGCACAGACATCTGCGTGATTTCAAACGCGCTTTTGCTAAAAGCGTTTTTACCCGAAGCGGAAATAAACGTCGTGGAAAGCTGCTGCGCGGGAGTCACTCCCGAGCGGCACAGAAACGCCATAGAAGCCATGCGCGCCTGCCAAATCAACATAATTTGAAAAAATAAATTTAAAAACAAAACGCGCGGCTTCCGCGCGTTTTTTGTTGCATTTACATAAACAAAATCAGGCTTATCGCCATTATCAGCATACCCGCAACAAGCCCCGCGTTTACCGCAAACTTTTTCGGCGACTGCTCGTGTGCCGACGGCAAAAGCTCCGCAAGCGCTATGTAAAGCATGATTCCCGCAACCGCTCCGTACAGAACGCCGAACACCGTTTCGTTGAGAATGGGCATAAGCATCAGATAACCCGCAATCGCCCCCAGCGGCTCGGCAAGTCCAGACAGAAAAGAGTACCAGAAAGCCTTGCTCCTGCTCCCCGTCGCAAAAAACACGGGCGTGGACACGGCGATTCCCTCCGGAATGTTGTGTATGGCGACGGCAGCAACCACCGGCACGGCAAGCTTGGGATTGTCAAGCGCGGAAACAAAGGTCGCAAGCCCCTCCGGAAGATTGTGCACGGCAATGGTAAGCGCCGTAAATATCCCCGACCTGAGCAGACGCTTGCGTTTTTTCTCCTCATCGCAAATCTCCCCGCCAAACTCCTTTTTTTCCTTTTCGGGCAAAAGCCCCTCTATCAGCATGACTGCCGCAATGCCGCAAAACAGCGAAACAGCCGAAAAAATCGCACCCTTTACCTGTCCGAAGCTTGCGGCGAGCATTTCCTGAGAATTTTTAAACAGCTCCGCAAAGCAGACGTATATCATAACCCCCGCGGAAAATCCCAAGCTGACGGACAAAAAGGTTTTGTTGCTCTTTTTGGCAAACAGCGCTATCAAGCTGCCTATACCGGTAGAAAGTCCGGCTATCGCGGAAAAGAGCAGCGCCTGCCAGACGTTCTCGTTCATATATCCTCCCTCTTTATACTATGCCCGCCGACACGGAAAAGCCAAACGCCGCGTTTTCAAAGTCGATAAATTTTAGTTATAACCGCATACAAAAAAATTTCTTTTCAGCAAGCTATACATTTCCGTTGACATTGAATTTTTATTTGTTAAAATAATATTGGTTGAGATTGGCTTTGAGCTGCTTTATGCCCTTTCAAGGCGCAAAACCTGAATTTTATTCATGTTTTTTGCAGCTTTTGCCCTTGAAAGAAAGGCAAAAATATGAATAAAATTCATATTTATAAAAAATTTCAACCTTAATTCGCTATAATTATAGTTTATGCCTACACTTTTTCAATTCGAGCCTAGTCGGGCATAAGCCGTAAAAAATATAAAAAAGGAAATTCGTTAAATGAAGGCACAAAAAGTTCAATTCACTGAAACCGTTTTGAGAGATGCGAATCAGTCCCTCATCGCGACACGGCTGCCCTACGACAAATTCGACGGCATACTCGAAGAAATGGACAAAGCGGGCTATTATTCGATAGAGTGCTGGGGCGGAGCAACCTTTGACTCATGTCTGAGGTTTTTAAACGAGGACCCTTGGGAAAGATTGAGAAAAATCCGCAAAAAGGTCAAAAACACCAAGTTGCAAATGCTGCTTAGGGGACAAAACCTTTTGGGCTACCGTCATTATCCCGACGACGTGGTAAAAATGTTCGTCAAAAAGAGTGTGGAAAACGGCATAGACATAATCCGTATTTTCGACGCGCTCAACGACACAAGGAATATTAAGGTTGCGGTCGAAGAAACCGTCAAGGCGGGAGCAATCGCAAGCGGAGCCATTTCCTACACCACGAGCCCCGTCCACACCCTTGACAATTTTGTCGGCGTCGCCTCCGAAATGAAGGAAATGGGCGTGTCCACAATATGCATCAAGGACATGGCGGGCGTCATGGGACCGCAGGAGTGTTACGACCTGGTCAAAGCGCTTAAAGAAAAGGTCGGTCTGCCCGTCGTTCTGCACACGCACTGCACCACGGGCCTTGCCTTCATCACATATCTTAAAGGCATCGAAGCGGGCGCGGACGTCATCGATACCGCATCGTCGGCTTTTTCGGGAGGCACGTCGCAGCCTGCGACGGAAACGCTTGTTTACGCTCTGAGAGAATTGGGCTACGACTGCGTTGCCGACGCCGACGTAATGAAAAAGGTAAACGACTTTTTCAAGCCCATACGCAACGATTACATAGCAGACGGCACTCTTATGCCGCTAGCTATGGTCACGGACACCGACGCGCTCAATTACAAGGTGCCGGGAGGAATGCTGTCCAACCTGTTTTCGCAGCTCAAACAGCAGAACGCACTCGACAGACTCAATCAGGTGTTGGAGGAAATTCCCCGCGTGAGAGAGGACCTCGGATATCCCCCGCTGGTCACGCCCATGAGTCAGATGGTAGGCGTGCAGGCGACGCAGAACGTGCTGCTCGGCGAACGCTACAAAAGCATAGGCAAAGAGGTCAAGGCTTATCTGCACGGAGAATACGGCCGCGCGCCCGGCAAGGTCAACCCCGAGCTTGTCAAAAAGGCGTTGGGAGAAGAAAAACCCATCGAATGCCGTTTTGCTGACACTTTGAAGCCCTCATTTGAAAAAACCAAAAAGGAGCTTTCCGGCACGGCGAAAAGCGACGAGGACGTTTTGAGCTACATCGCTTTCCCTCAGGTAGCGGAAAAATTCTTCGAGGAAAGGCGCAAAAAGGAAGAAAACGTCGTTTCCTACACCATCGAAGCGGTGACGGAATAAGGAGAACGGAAAATGCTGAATCTTTTATCTTTTGCCGACGTCGAGCTTACTTTCGGCGAAGCGGCGCTTTACTCCGTCATAGGCTTTGTGCTCATAATTGTCGTGCTTGCCGTCATGGCGCTTTTAATCGCTCTGCTCAACTATCTTACAAAGAAAGCGCTCAAAAAGCAGCCCGCGGGCAAACCGCAGGAGGACTCAACCCCCGCTCCCGGCTCGTGCGGCAGCGTAAAGCTCTTCGACGTGCCCGACAAGGAAGCCGCCATGATTATGGCTATTGTCGCGGACGAGCTTGAAACTCCGCTCAACGAGCTGAAATTCGTTTCCATAAAAGAAAAAAAGGAGAACAAGGACTGACATGAAATATAACGTCAAATTAAACGGAAAAATCTACGAGGTAGAGGTGGAAAAAGGCGTTGCCTCTCTTCTTAAAGAATATGACGCCATATCGGCTCCCGCTCCCGCTTTGCCGGCTCAAACTCAGACCGCAGCCCCCGCGCCTGCGGACGCCGTTACCGCTACGGTGACAAAGGGCGCAAACGCGGTGGAGTCCCCTCTGCCCGGCGTCGTTATGGAACTCAAAGTAAGCGTCGGCGCCAAGGTAAAGCGCGGCGACGTCGTTCTCACTATCGAAGCCATGAAAATGGAAAACGAAATTTCGGCAAGCAAGGACGGAACCGTCACGGCGTTTTACGTGCAGAAGGGTTCAAAGGTAGAGCAAGGCACTCCCATTTACGAGCTTGCCTGAAAGGAGCGACATGAACATAGGAGATTTTTTAAGCAACCTGTTCGGCAGCTCCGGCTTTGCCACAATGGACTGGAAACAGGCAGTCATGATTTTAATCGCCTGCGTTTTGCTTTATCTTGGTATTGTCAAAAAATTCGAGCCGCTGCTTCTTGTCGGCATAGCCTTCGGTATGCTGCTGACAAACCTGCCCGGCACGGGCATTTACCACCCCGAAATGTGGTTTGACAACTCCAAGCCCGACTATATGGACGTGCTGCAAAACGGCGGTCTGCTGGATATACTTTACATAGGCGTCAAGACAAGCGTTTATCCCTGTCTGATTTTTCTCGGAGTGGGCGCGATGACCGACTTCGGTCCCCTGCTCGCCAATCCCAAATCAATGCTGCTCGGAGCGGTGGCGCAGCTCGGAATTTACTGCGCGTTCCTGATTGCGGTGTGCTTCTTTACCGGCGAGGAGTCTGCGGCTATTGCCATTATCGGCGGCGCCGACGGACCTACGGCTATTTACGTAACCAATCAGCTGGCGCCCCACCTGCTCGGACCGATTGCGGTCGCGGCTTATTCCTACATGGCGCTGATTCCTTTGATTCAGCCTCCGCTGATGAAGATGCTCACCACCAAAAAGGAAAAGCTGATTCGCATGGAGCCGCCCAAAAACGTTTCCAAGGCAGCAAAAATCATTTTCCCCATTATGGTGACAATCATCACCGCGCTTTTGCTCCCCTCCGTCGCTCCACTGCTCGGCTGCCTCATGCTCGGCAACCTGTTTAAGGAGTGCGGCGTCACCGAAAGACTTTCCGACACGGCGCAGAACGCTCTCATGAACATAGTCACCCTTTTGCTCGGCATCTCGGTAGGAGCGACCGCAACTGCGGAAAACTTTTTGTCTCTCAACACGCTGCTCATCATCGGTCTGGGACTGTTCGCTTTCTGCTTCTCCACCGTCGGCGGCGTTCTGTTCGGAAAGCTCATGTGCTGGCTTACCAAAGGCAAAATCAATCCTCTTATCGGTTCGGCGGGCGTATCCGCCGTGCCTATGGCGGCGAGAGTGTCCCATACGGTGGGAAGAAAATACGACCCCGACAATCATCTGCTCATGCACGCAATGGGCCCCAACGTGGCGGGCGTCATAGGCTCTGCCGTCGCGGCAGGTATTTTCCTCGCTATTTTCCTTTAAATCAATATAAAAGAAAAACGGCGCGACGCGCCGTTTTTCTTTTGCGGGCAGTCGGAGGATTGCGCAAATTTTTCCTTTTTTGCGCACCTTTTACGCTTGCTTTTTGCCGCGAATCTGTTAAAATAGTTTGGTTAAACTTTAATCCTTTTGTCAGGTGAAATCATGCAAGAGAAAAACGATACTTTACAATCGGCAAAAATGCGCAGTATGCCCATGGGAAGGCTGCTGCTTAATATGTCGCTTCCCGCCATCATATCCATGTTTATCGACGCGCTTTACACAATCGTGGACAGTATGTTTTTGTCGCAGTACAGTCAGGTCGCGTTCGAGGCGGTGGGCATTTCTTTCCCTATGGTGATGATAAAGATTTCGCTCGCGCTGGGAATAGGCGTGGGCGCAAACGTATTCATATCGAGAAAGCTCGGCGAGGGCGACCGCGAAGGCGCGGACAATGTCGCGCGTACCGCCGTTTTTCTTTCCATTATCGGCTCGCTGCTGTTCGTGGCGCTCGCCTTTACCGTGTCCGTCCCCTTTATGAAGCTGTTTACTGAAGACGCGGAAATGATAGATATGGGCAACGAGTACCTTATTTATATGCTCGGACTGTCCGTTTTTTCCGTAGTCAGCATTGTCGCGCAAAAGCTGCTTCAAGCTACGGGAAACATGAAAGCGCCTATGGTAAGTCAGGCGCTCGGCGCAATAGTCAATATCATACTCGACCCTATTTTCATTTTCGACGAATTTTGGGGCATGAAATGTCTCAACATGGGCGTTGCGGGCGCGGCGATTGCCACAATCATCGGACAATTTGTTGCCTGCGCGTACGTTATTCTCGTGTTTATCGTAAAAAAGCAGGACGTGAGCATAAACCTCGCCAAAATGAAATTAAAATGGAACACCGTGTGGAACATATTCCGCATAGGTCTGCCCACGTTCATACTAAACGCGCTCGGCTCGTTCACCACCATTATACTCAACAGCATACTCAAAGCGTATCCCAACGGAATAAGGGTTCTGACCATTTATTTCTCCACTCAAAGCTTTGTCTTTATGCCGGTATTCGGTCTGATGCAGGGCACACTGCCCATTCTCAGCTACAATCTCGGCGCAAACGACCGAGCGCGATACAACGACTGTTGGAAAAGGTCTCTGATTACTTCGGTAGCCATTATGGCGGGAGGGCTTTTGCTATTCCAAATTTGTCCCGGTCTCATTGTGGATATTTTTGAGACTACTCCGTCGCTCAGGGAGGACACTATTTACGCTTTCAGGTGTATAAGCTGGTGCTTTTTGCCGGCTTCGCTGGGCATACTGCTCGTCACGACGTTCCAATCGCTCAACATCGGATTGTTCTCCATGTTCCTCAGTATGTCGAGACAGCTGATTTTCCTGATTCCCATGGCATATCTTCTGGACTATTTCTTCCAAATGAGCGGGCTTTTCTATGCCTATCCGATAGCGGAAACGCTTTCCCTCGTCATCTTTGCTCCCATAGCGTTGAAATGCTATCGGAGAGTATTCAAAAAACGCGGTGAAATGTCCGACGACGGCAGCGGCGACGAAAAACACGCGGAGCTTTCCGTAAGCACGACGTCCGAGTGAACTTTTTTTCTCTCTTTTCATTGCATAAAGAGGCAAAAAGTTGTATTATTTAAGCGGAGGCGCTTTTTATGCTGTTGTTGACGCAATCATTGGGAGTTTCGGATATTCCGGATTTAATAGTAGCGGCGCTCTGGGGCGTTGCCGCAGTTCTCGCCGTCATGACCTGCTTCATTTCCAAAAACAAACGGGCGGTCGTCGGACTCTCGCTGCTGGCGCTCGCGGCGGCAATGCGCGTCGTTGCCGCAGTCTTTTCAAGCCAACTGAACGCAAACAAGCTTTCGGAAATAACCGAAACGGCGCTGGGCGTTCTCACCGCAGCGGCTGCGATTGTTATGCTCACCTCTAAAAACAGGCTCAGCCGCGCGCTGTGGCTCACTGCTTCTATATGTATACTGCTGCTTCAAACGGGTTATCTCGCCGTGCTTCCCATGAGCGACGTTTTAAATTCGGCGGCGGCGCAAAATGCAGCGGCGCTTACGCTGAAATCGTTATATTACGCTTCGCCGGTGTTCACTGCGGCGCTGCTGCTTGCACTGTTTTTAAACTTTGTACTCAAAAAAAATTCCGCAAAGGAAAGTTCAACAACGCCTGTCACAGAGACGGGCAACGCTGCGGAAACGGAAACAAACACGGAGCAGTCCGAGGAGGCGCAAGCGCAGACTGCGCAGAGCGACAACGCCGCGACGGAAGCGGACGGCGGCGAAAAGGCGTCGGACGGTCGGGAAGAAAGCTTATCCGCCGCAGCCCCCGCCCTCTCTCCGAGCCAACCTCCCGCGCCTAAAAAACGCCTTCTGTATTGCAGACACTGCGGTTTCAGAACGGAATCCATTTATTCGACGTGCCCGCGCTGCTCAAACGAAATGACGGAAATTCTGATTTGCCCGAACTGCCGCACGGAAACCTACGGAGTTTTCTGCGGAAATTGCGGCACAAAGATAAAAAAATAATTCATTTGATTTTCTTGCATTTGAAAGTCAACAAAACAAAACGTCCGCTTTAAAGCGGACGTTTTCAATATGCTTTTTACAGCGCCATCGCGCCCACATAACCCATGAGGTTATCCCATGTGCCGGGGAAGAACTGAAGTATAACCACTGCCGCAACGATGACGTAGAATATAATTCTGAACAACAGATTGCGCTTTATCATAGCTTCAAAACCTACGACTATTGTCACGATTATGAACGAATACTGCTGAATTACCATAAGCACGTTCAAAACACCGTCGGGCAAAAACATGAACTGCGCGTTGATTGCAAGAAACACGTAAAGTATCAAAGCAAGCACGGCAAGTATTTCGCCGATGATATCGAACACTTTTTCAAGGCTTTTTCTCATTTACTTAACCTCCTTTCAAGATTTATCTCAGCCGCGCTGCGGCGAAATATCCGTTTTGTCAAAATTTTTGCGGCGACGGATTGGAATAAACCACAAACTCCAACTCGTACTCTCCGTCGCGTTTTTTCGCAACTCTCTCCGAAAGCGTCCAACCGAGCCTGTCAAGGTCGGGGAAAAACACCGACGCCTGTCCGTCCGCGTCCACCTTGGTCACGTAAACGCGCTTGCAAAAAGGGAGCATGGTTTTGTACATCATCGCTCCCCCTATGATAAATATATCATCTTCGGGGAAGTTTGTCAACACTTGCCTTAGCTCTTCTAGACTGTCCGCCACGATACAGTCGTCCCGTTTTTCGCCTCCGGGAAAAAGCACCGCGTTTATGCGGTTTTTCAGCGGTTTCCCGTCGGGAAAGGATTTCAGCGTGTTGCTGCCCATGACGACGATTTTGTTCAAAGTCTTCTGTCTGAAATATTTCATGTCCTCAGGCAGCTTGAACAGCAAATCGTTGTTTTTGCCTATGCCCCATTTTTTGTCTACGACTACGATTGCGTTCATCAGACAGCCACCTCCGGTTTGACTTCAAAATCGTTGTATCTGTAATTTTCAAGTTTGAAATGCGTCGTATTGAATGCGTAAAAATCCTTTACGCTCTTGTCCATGACAAATTCAGGCGCGTCGTAAACAGGCTGTTCGAGCATTTTTTCAATCAACGGAATGTGCCTGTCGTAAATATGCGCGTCGGCAATCACGTGCACAAGCTCGCCGGCGACAAGCCCCGACGCCTGCGCGAACATATTGAGCAGCACGGCGTACTGCACCACGTTCCAGTTGTTTGCGACCAGCATATCCTGCGAGCGCTGATTGAGTATGCCGTTGAGTACGTTTCCGCTCGTGTTTAGCGTAAAGGAATAGGCGCAGGGATAAAGCCTCATTTGGCTAAGGTCCGCGTGATTGTACATATTGGCAATCATACGTCTCGATTGCGGGCTGTGCTTCAAATCATACAGAAGCTTGTCCACTTGGTCGAACTCTCCCTCGGGATAGCTGTGCTTCAACGCAAGCTGATAGCCGTAAGCCTTGCCTATGCTGCCCGTTTCGTCCGCCCAGCTGTCCCATACGCCGCTGTTCAGGTCGCGTATGTTGTTGGATTTTTTCTGCCAAATCCAAAGCATTTCGTCTATGCAGGTCTTGAAAAAGGTGCGCCTCAAAGTGATTATCGGAAACTCGTCTCTCAGGTCGTAACGGTTGACGATACAAAACTTTTTTATTGTGTGCGCGGGAGTCCCGTCCTTCCAGCGCGGGCGCACGTCGAGGTTTCGGTCGGAATAGCCTTCGTTTAAAATTTCTTTTACGTTTCGGATAAAAATTTCGTCTGCTTTGCTCAAATCGTTTCTCCTTTTGCAATCACTCTCTGTCAACCGTAACCGAAAAGCTCATGCCTGTTTTTTCAAAAAGGCGGCTTTCGGCAAGATTTTTAAGCTCTTCATCCGACTTTTCCAGCTCGAAAGGCGCAACCATATCGAAAAATATTTTTTCCGCGCCGCCCTGCCTGACAAGTCGCACGTCATGGAAATTAAGACCGTCGGCAACGGACGACAAAACTTCCTTTATCGACGGCAAAACCGCCTCGATTTCGGGATTGTCCTTTTCGGTGGGGTCAAGATGAACCAACAGATGTATGTTTCGTTTTTCGAGAAAATCTCTTTCTATTCGGTCTATCCGCTCGTGCGCGGCAAGCATATCGGCTTTTGCGTCCACCTCGGCGTGCACAGTGACGAATGTATTGTAAGGTCCGTAGCTGTGCACCAAAAGGTCGTGGACGCCGAGTACGCCGTCGTAAGCCGCGATTTCGGCTTCCAGCTCGGCAATGAGCTTTTTGTCGGGTGCAACCCCGATTAAACCGCTCACGGTATCCTTTGCTATCTTTATCCCGCCGACAAATATCAGAACGGATACGGCAAGTCCCATGTACCCGTCAAGATTGACGCTCGCCAATCTGCCGATAAGAATCGCCGCAAGCACGGCGGCGGTGGCGGCAACGTCCATAATGCTGTCCAACGCCATTGCTTCCAGCACGGGAGACTGCGCTTTTTTGCCGTTTGTCCTGTAAACGAAAAACATGACGACCTTGACGACAACGGAAAACGACAAAACGTAAACCAGCCACGCGTCAAATTCGGGCAGATATGGCTCTTTGAAATTGAGTATTATCTTTTCAACGGAAGACACCGCCAGCTCCACGCCCAAAAAAAGTATAATAAAAGCGACGACCAGCGCGGAAACATATTCTACCCTTTCGTGTCCGAAGGGGTGCTCCTTGTCCGCAGGCTTGCCCGCCACCTTGATTGCTATCAGCGTGACAACATTGTTGCCCGCGTCGGAAAGATTGTTTACCGCGTCGGCAGTGACGGCAATGTTGCCGCACAAAAGCCCCACCGCAAATTTACCCGCGCAAAGCAAGGCGTTTGCAATCAATCCGAACAGCGTGGTGACGAAGCTGATTTTGTTGCGTCGCTTCTTGTCCATATTGAGATTTATTATATTACAAACCATTTCAAAACGCAAACGCTTTCAGACGAAATCGGAAATTTGCCACGCTGTGTGCCTCATCGCCTCCTCAATCTCTCCCGCGTCCTCTCCTTCGATGTAAATCCTGACCTTAGGCTCGGTGCCGCTTGCCCTGAGCACCAGCTTGACTCCGCCGAAAAGCGCCCGCACCTCGCCCGCCACCTTTTCAAAATAACTGCTGTTCATGGGCTGGTCAAACCCAAGAATCAGGTTGTTATCTGCGCCCTGCATCACTTTGCCTCCCCGAAGCATACAC
>ENA-ORSI01001253-ORSI01001253.1-human-gut-metagenome-genome-assembly--contig:-NODE-1253-length-22855-cov-14.958596_pt1 | contig 22855 bp, 20 predicted proteins | sample MGYA00242187_ERZ509154 | MGnify/ENA primary metagenome ERZ509154 (study PRJEB26280, sample SAMEA2338627) | human gut metagenome | biome: human gut; feature: human-associated habitat; material: faeces...
ACAGTTTCAGTAATTTTATCTTTATATTCAGTTCGTATGATTAACCACCATAATATTGTCATACATAAATACCCTTTGAACGGTAAGAATTTACAATAGACTTTAATCATAATTTATAATAAATTAAATTTGTAAATTAGGTTCTGATGTAGTACTATTAAGGTTAGCTTTTGCAAAAGAAACAATATCACCAAAAGTTTTAGAACCTGTATAATAAGGCATATTACCTAAATTTTTAGCAGCAAGTGAAAACCATGTAATCTTTGATCTAAATTGACCATTAGCAACTATATATTCGGTTTGTTTTAATAAACCTACTATAAAATGTTTATTAGTATCTCTTGTTAATGTTAATTCAAAAGCAGTAAATAATGAAGTAGAATCATAACCAAATGCAACAACATTATATTGTCCCGGTTCTGAAATTACACTATTGATTGTTAAAGACTCCCACTTGCAAAATGATCATTTCTAAATTCAATAACTAAATCACGAATACTAGAATCTTCCCAATTAGCAAGAATATTATTCCAATCATTTTGAACATTTTCAATATTTGCACTTTCTCTTAAATTCCAAACAGAATGAGTACTTATATCAGAATTACCAATATATAACAATCTCATAGAAACAGGAACTTTGATTCGTTCAGTATTATATAGAACTTCAACTACTTCAAAAATAGCACTTTCAGAAGAACCTATTTCACAAGTTTTAAAATTAGAATCATTTGAAGAACCACCACCTTCAGGCCAATCCTTATATTGAAAGTTTTGTAAAGCATTCCAAAGTTTTTCATCAGTAGCTCTATCACAATCAATACCTTGACTAACCCAAGATTGAACTTCTAATTCAGAAGGAATATAGTAACGGAATTTAGTATTAGAAGAAGGAATACCCGGATTGGAATCACTCATTCTAAACATAATAAACAACGGTACTGCGATACCAGCATCGTTAACATTATAATTAGTAAAAATCCAAAAATTATAGATATTAGTATCATTTTCTTTATAATGAACTGTTCGTAATCCATTAATAATTGGATTTTCTATTTCATCATCTTGACCAAATTTCAGAGTTTGATTACTTCTTTGACCAGCATTATCTGAAGGTTGGGGCATGAAAAAATCAATAAGCTCACCAAATTGAGCTTGTGTAGGTATTTTACCTGTTTCAAAATATTGTTTAAGCTGACTTTTAGTTGCCATATTGAATAAATATTAAAGTTGATTATTAGTTATAATAGTAGACTCCGGTATTTATTCAGTTAGAATCTACCATGCTTTTTTATTGAATTTGCTTGTATTTCTTAAATCTGCAATTATGGTGCTATCATCATTATTCCAAATAGTTGGAGAATTATTATTAGGATGATAACGATATACAGCATTGCCTTGACCTATATTAACAACCTGTTCTATTGCATATCCAACATACCAGTTATTTTTTTGTTCAACAGGATGTAAAATAAATGTACTATTACCATCTACTACAACACGAACATTCGGATTGCTATTGATAGGATTCCAAACCAAATCAGATGGCATATTATTAATAAGAGTTGCATCATCAACTTCATGCAATTGACCACCCATTGCAAGATACCAATCCATCATTTGATTTCCAGTAAGTATTGCATAAGTAACTGGAATAGATTTACTCTGTTCGATAGGGTTTGCTGTATGGCATTTAATTACTATATAAGGAAGTATAACTCTTTCAGTATCATTATATAAACCAAATATCAGATATGTTAAAGAATCATCAAGAACAATAAAACGATATCCCCTTACATAAGGATTTTCAGTATCAAAAGTAGTTAAAGTAGTGTCTTTATTTGACTCTCCCCCTACGGGAATTTTATCAATAAGATCAGCAAAATTAGATTCAATAGGAATCTTACCAGATTTAAAAAACTCTTTAAGAACGCTTTTGCTTTTAGCCATAACTATATGAATTTAAATAATAATTGTTTAAGACTTGCGAATATACTACTATCTTTATCAGATGTAATGTCAGAGTTTTGATTAACAGACGTAGGTTCAATACTTCTTGTAGTATTACCTACTCTGAAAATCGGATGACTTTTTCCATCACCTTCTATTTGCATATAACCAATACCATCAGGCCCAGCTAATTGAGTAATAGTAATAGTTTGTGAAACAGCTCCTTTTTTTGATGCTGTTACTGTACAACTTCGAGCTCCACCATTGTTTTTAGATGCTGTAACAATATTATTAGCTAATGTAAATCCATCTCCACTAATACTCAATGAAGGAATTGAAGATACACTAGTACTACTTCCAGTAGCACCTGATGTATAAACAGGTATTCTATATCGTATAGCACTATTTGTAAGTTGTGAAGTTCCACCAGATGCTGGAATTGTTGTAGGATTAGCTCTAAGAACAATTTTCCATTCTGTGTAATTATAAGAAACAATTTCATTGGCCGCTTGATAAATATACATTACTCTAATTGCAGATTTACCATTAGCCGACCAAGTAACAGCTTGACTTTTAACAGTAGTTTGAGCTGAAACAGTTGTACCCTTCGAAGAAGCAGTAGCAATAATAGAAACTACATTCGGAACAACATTAGCAGTTCCACTTGAAGCAGCTTCAGTAGTAACATCTTTTGTAGCACCAGATGTATATTCGTAAGTAGTAATTGTAGCAGACTTGTTCCAACTTTGAGTACCATTTCTAGCTGTAGCATTAGCAGAACCACCACTTGCAGGAATAATACCATTTGTTACTGTACCAGCTATTACATCACCATATGTATAAATACCACCAGAAGTAGATTTAACAGTTTTACTGTTTGTTATACTCTTAGAAGCCGTAGCTGATTTAGAACTATCTCTGTCATTTACAGCTTTTATAGTAATAGTATCAGTAGTTTCATTAGTTCCCATACTACTATGAGTAATCGTATTTCCAGATAAACTGAATCTACTATTACCGTTAGCAGTCATAGAAATTGATAAACTACCACCAACGCTTCGTGTTTGATTCGGGCCAATAGCACCCGAACTATACAAAGCATTATAAGTTTCAGTATTAGTAACAGAAGCACTTACAGTCGCAGAACCACCAGCTGCTGTCAAACCACTACCGATACTTATAGTAGGAGTTCCGTAAGCAGTAATTCGAGGATTGTAATTACTATTAGTTACTTTATTTTCAGCTTGATAAATATCAACGGTTTTATTGGCAGTTGCACCACCCTCACCAGTATAAGTTACAGTAACTTGTCCAACCTTAGTTCTTGCCTTAACTGTGGTTCCAAGAGAAGAAACTGTAATTTCACTTGTTTTTGAATAAGTAACTGTACCAGCACGAGTCGAACCAGATGTATAACTAATTGTTTGCGACATATTAGAAATACTGGTCGAAGAAGTTCCACCACTCGCAGGAATATCAGATGCTAAAACAGAACCACCTGTTAAAGCACCATAAGAAGCCTTATTGGCTTCTTGATAAATAGTAATAGTTGATGATACTGTTTGACCATCAAATGTATTTGAATATTTACCAGTTACAACAATAGCTCTCTTATTACCAGCGGTAGTAGTTCGATTGCTTGCAGTAACAGTAGTACCAGATATAGAAAATCCAGTAGCACTTCCCGATAGAACTGGTGTAACATTATCTGTACTAACTAAATTACTATTACGATACGTTTTAAGTACAGCTGTAATATTTGTAGTTCCACCTTTTGCGGCAATTTCAGTATTATCACTACTTAATATTAAATCATATGTATAAACAGATGCTTCTTGTTCAACAGTAAGAATAACTTGTTTACTGGAATCTTTTTTACACTTTCCAATAAACTGCATACTTCTTTTAGAAGTACCTTTTTGAACAGGTGATGAAATTTTAACAGTCTGATTTCCTTGAAAAGAGGGAGATTCAATATTAATTGAATCTCCACTCCCGTCATTCCATTTATTAGTGATAACACTCATAAATGATTAATTAATTTATTCAGCAGGTTCGAATGTCCATTCGTCATTAGACAGAACACTCAGAGTCTGCTCACCACCACCCTTCGGAATAGTAACAGTTGCGGTAGTTGTACCCTGCGAATTGAGATACAGATAGCTGTCACCAAGAGCCTGAGTAATAGTAATAGTTTTAACAACACTCGCACCTTCACCCTTGATTTCAAGAGTTGCAGAACGAGCTTTAATAGTTCCATTCTTCGGTACAACAACAGTAACATCATAAGTATATCCTCCAGTAGCACCGGGGTCACCAGTAATAGCAGTACCAGACGTAGCAGTTGTACTACCATTAACCTTAAATGATGTTACATTTGCAATACCGAAGTTAGTTTTCCATGTAAACGTAAGAAGTTTCGAGTTAGACTTACCAGTTACATGAATTGTTTCACCACCTTTAGCAACATTAATAGTTAAACCACTGGGAGTAATAAATTCGTCAGCAGCCTTTTCAAGAACCGTGACTGTAACTGCGTTAGTCTTTCCGACAATCTTACCGGGAACTTTAGTACTTCTATCAGTACGACCAGTATAAGGATTCGCAGAATTAATCTTAATCTGTGCATTTCCAGTACCAGTTTTAGGAACCCATGATAAATAACTCGGAATAGTTGCCATTTGTTTTTTTTTTGGTCGATTAACTATAATAACAAATTAATTACCAAATTCCCATTCAACTGTATCACTTGCGAAAACAGTTATGGTATCATGATAATTATTATCTTTATTTAGAATAACAAGAGTTTTATCAACAGCTAATTCTACAACAGGTTCATCTATTGGCCAAACTTTTTTACCATTAAGCCACATATCAAGAACCTGCCGACGATTACCATTAAGCATTACGACAGCTTCCGTAGCTCGTTCAAGAAGATTAAGTTGTGCCATAGTTGTAGATTAATATTAACCTTTCGGTGTTTCAAGAGCAGTCACACGATTTTCCAAAGAAGTATAATTACTCTCTAATGTACTTACTTTACCACTTAAAGTAGTAACAGTTTCTTGTAATGTATTAACAGTACTTTCAAGAGTTTCTACTTTTGTTTGTAATTGTTGAACAGTTGAAGATTCAGCCTTAGTGGCTAAACCTTCAACTACAAAAGTAATTAACTTCTGAAAAGCACCAGTTTTCGGAGGCCAGTTTAAGGCACAAAATACTTTGCGAATTACTGATTCTTTCATATCATTAAACCGTTAATTAGATTCGACATTACCAATCCTAAATATAGGATGTTCAATACCATTACCTTCTATTTGCATATAGTCAATACCATCATTTTCAAATACTGGTTCAGGTACTAATTCAATAGTTGTAACACTATGATTTGCAAGATTATCATAACTTTGATTATATTCAGTGTAGCCATCACGTCTAACCAAAATTACAACCTTTGAATCATAAGTACCACTGATATGAGCTATACCTTGATAATCAGTAACGATAGTTTTAACAGAAGAACTAAACCAACAACTAATACCTGTGGTAATAGGATCTTTAGTAACAGAATCTACAAATTTAAGAGCTATATAATCTTGACCTTCTTTCGGATGTAAATCAATATAATTGACAACAGCTTCAGAAGGTTTAGCTGCAATAAACAATGCAGGTTCAGTAGCTTCATAACGAGTATCGCCTAAAGTCTTATAATTACGTTCGAAACCAATCGGATTAGCTTCACTAACATAACCATTTTCTGATGAACCACAGTTACCTATCTTTTTACCAGTTTCATCATAAATAGTATTACTAATCATGCAACCAGTTAAAGCATCCCGTGTACGAACTTTAATAAGACCATTATTATTACGAAGACATAATATCTCAACTGTTTTATCAGTATCAAATACTACTTCTTCATGACCTATATTATACCAATCAGAAGATATTGGTAAAGCATAATAAGTTATAACATTACCTTTATTCTTTGTAATTACTAAAGGTTCATCAGGTCTGGTTGTACCAACAGTAGTTCCAGTACTTGATATTTCTTTAATATTAGCAGCTAAATAAAGTTTATTATCATCATAAATTTCATAAGCTCTGATAGTTACAGAAACCTCTTCGGGTTCAGGCGGAACCTCTTCAAGTACAATAGTAACACTATGTTCACCAGTAGAATTAATCGTACCAGTTCCAGTGTTAGTTATATAACCAGTTTTAGAAGCTCGGAAATCAACACTTGTTCCAACTGGAGCTGTAACAACCTCAGATTTACCAGTAGTCGATTCATCATTACCAAGATGTTTCCAACTACTTTCAGTACTAAGTTTATACTCAAACGTAACACCGTCTAAAGCAGTAGATTCAGTATTTACAGCAGTTGCATAGATAGTACCACTTTGAACTGGAACTTTATCCATTTCAACAGTAACTTCTGCGGTAGGAATTGCATAAGTTACCAGTCGTTCAACCTCTATATAACCCGACGAAACAAACCTCAAAATTCGGCTCGTATTGACATCTCCGGTGAGTTGTAGCGGCGTATCTTTTGTGACTTGACCTAATATACCACCCGTGTCCTTATCATAGACGTATGCGGCTATTTTGGCCTTTGTTTCGCTATCGACTACCGTAAGACTTACAGCACCTTGTTCAACTGGTAGAGCTGTAAGAGTAATATCACGAATTATATTCTCATCTAACGTAATACGCTCTTCGTAAGTTTCATATCCACTTGCACTAACCTGAATTAAAATATCACGCGGGTCATAAGTTTCATATGTAAGAGTACCAGTACCTTGAGCAATAACTACATTAGAAGATTTATCAGTAAATATAATTAAAGCATTATCAGGAGTTGCATTTACAGTTAATGTCTTTTTAGTCTTAGGTGTAAGAACAACATTAATTGTCGTATCTTCAACACCTACATCGACATAAACATCTTTTGTAATGTAATTCTCTTTTTCTACAATATAATGTAAACGACTTTGAATTAAACATTCAAGACTTGCACTGCCAACACCTGCTGATTCTTTACCTTCCGAATTAATCATTCGTATAATAGAATCAACCGGAACAGCTTCAATCTTAATTGTTATATAATCTTCTTCATTTCGAGGAATACGAATCCAAAGTGTACCATCTTCAAACGTAGTAGGAATCTCACTTGTAACTTCAATTTGATTAATACTGTTGCTACGAACATGATTATTATGTTCTACAACAATACCATAAATCTCATTAATAGCATCTACAATACGTTTGTTATCAGTAACAAGTTCTTCAGAAGTTTTATCTTGCTTATTAATAAGCAAACCTTGAAGTTCTTGAGCTTTTTGTTTTAATTTCTCAATATCACTTGCGGCTGTTGATAAACCAACTTGTGCAGCAGTAACTCTATGAGGATTATCATAATTACGAATATGAGCATTGAAATTATCTTTGTCATTTTCGTAATCTTCTTTATCAAGTTTCTTGTTTATAGCAGCCCAAACATCTTGAAACTTTTTATTAACTTCAGTAACATGATTGTTAATCCAAACATTCAACTGTTTGAACCAACCTTTAACCCTATTTTCAAGAGCATCAATGTACTCTTTTTGAGGTCGAGATACAGGTTTATCCATATCGGCAGTGTTATCAACATTGCCAAGACCAACTTGTTCTTTTGTTACCTCATGAGGATTAAACTTATTATTAATATGTTCAAATAAAAGTTTTGTAAGTTGTTCAACAGGATTTAAGTCCTCAGCTGTAAGCTCACGAACATATACTTGAACATCAAGAATCTCATTAACAGCATCATTAAAATCAAAATTGGTCTTTACATTCGTTCGATAAATCCACCAAGATTTACCTTCATGAACATAAATACCAGTAAGAGTAAATATCTGATTACTTATGATACCTTGTACTGTAATTGTATGTATAGAACGAACAATCGGTACAAGTATATAAAGATATTGTTGAGTTGATTTAACCCACGGAACTTTATATTCATAATGTCCTACATCAATATTTCGAGATTCAAACTCGGTAATCTTTGCAGAACTAATATCAGATTTTTCAGTTAGCTTAAATAGAGCACTATTATCGTAAGCAGTTACATTAGTTAAGTCTATTTCAATCCTCTCTTTTGTCCTATATAAATATAGGTGGCCGTTCTTTCGATAGTACATATATAATGTAGGAACTGTTTTAACACCAGCACCTTCACCATCTACTGTACCAATATATTCTCCGGTTTGGCCATTATAAACACTCGGATATACACCATCTTCAAGTACACCGAGCGCTACAACATTTCGAAGATTAATTACTGCCATACCAAGAACAATAACGAAATAAATACTCCAACTACAAAGTTAATAATAATAGGATGAATTTTAAGACCAGTTACTGTTTTCTTTCTTGCAGCTTGAATACCACAAATAATGATTTGATAAGCTAATGTAATCCATAAACTCATAAACCAAGTAGCAACAGTAGCTTTAAATAAAATACCTACGACAGTAGCAATGACGAAACCAATAATAATATCGTCTTTATGTTCTGAATAATAACCACTTAAAAAAGTAGTTATTTTATTCCATATTTTCTTTATCATAATACTAATCGTATTTATTGTTATATGACGATTAATAATAATAATGGTGCAACTTGTATGGCTCGGCCTGCGGCCTCGCTCCCCGGTGGGGCAGGAGGTTGCACGCCCACTTGTCACATAACATTAGCATCATTAAGAGAATAACTCCTAACACCACAATTAATAGCATTAGGAGTTATCCTTGTGGTTACATTTTTAACAAATCAATTTCTTACTTAATAAGTGCCAATACCCCTTCAAGTGCAGTAATTGCAGAAGTTTTAGTATTGTCAATAGCAATAAATTGAGTAACCTGTAAACCCTCTGTATGTAAATTAAAGGGATGTGTGAAATCAGCACGAGAAGTAATTACATAAGTGTCATACATAACACCCTCGGTAGCTGTAAAAATATCACCATAAACACGGTCATATTCCTTGAAATTAGGATTATAACCTACACCGGCAACATCTGCTTCTTTCTCAAGTTTAGCAACTTGGTCATAAGTACCAACAGGAGTTTGATTCTCGTCACCCTCTTCAAGCGTAGCACGAAGAATACCATCAAACGTTACATAATACTCAAAACCTGCGGCGCCAGTGAACGTAACGCTTGCTTCGGTGAAATCATCAATCGTAATACTATCAGCACCAAAACGAGCATTAATCTTAGTTAAAGTCTTTTCAACCTCAACTTTCAGACGAGCAATAATATCAGCACTTGTTTCGTCAATTCCGTTGATAGTTACGCTGGCATTGTAAACTTCCAGAGGATAACCACCAAACGAATTAATAGGTTTGCACGAGATAATAACCTCAGCATCGAAACCTTGATAACCAATACCACGATTAGCTACGAGATTCGTAAACTTATACGTTTTACCAGCAGGAGCAAGATACTTTTCCTTATGTTGTTTCGACCATTTAGGATTAATCCAAACGCCGCGTTTAACCTTGCCATCACCAAGACCAAGAACAAACTGCAACATTTCGTCATCCTTTACATCCGAAGCAGCTGCAACGACTTTACCAGCCGAATTAAGAAGAACAGCTTGTCCGCGAGTCAGCTTGCTAACATCATTATTAGCAAGTGTTGTCAGAAAATCATTTGCGACAATTACACTTTTCATTTTCTATTCTAAATTTGATTGTTGTTTAACAGCACTAAAACTGTCATCTTTAAGAACAAGAAGAATATCGCTAACTACACTATCTATGAAATCAGGTGTAACTTCCATATCTGACATTTGGTTAATATCAATATTAAAAAGACGTGGTTTCTTAATATATGAAATCTTAACCGCATCAACACAAAAATCATCACCGTAATAAACAAACAGCCTATCATTAACAAGTTCACTTATTGGATTAAGATGCCTATTTTTATTACCATAGAAGTTGTTTAGAGTAGCTCGAATATTTTCGGTAGCAATTAAATCATTTTCAGAAAACTTATTTCCTACATTTACGAACTCGTCATAAGTAGTATTATAAGTAATAACAGGAATGTCTGTATTATTAACTTTCAATGCAATTTCATCTTTTGCATTAGAAGTAATAATAATACAATCTTTATAATAACGACCAATCAGATTCTCCCAATAAACATTATATTCATTAGAAAGAGCTTGACGTAATCTATCACAAGTCAAACCTGCAATTTCATACAAATCAATCTTATCTGAATCACTATCATAAAGAGAAAGAATATCTGAAATATCAATCTCATTCCCATTAACAATAATTTGTCCATTAAATTCATCACCAGTTAAGGTAATTTTAGACAAATCAATTAGATGATAATATAAATTCTTAACTTCATCATCAGGATAAACCTCATGTAAATTCTCAACAAGTCGAGCTTTACCATAAGTTAATCGAGAAGTAGAAGAAATAAGTTTTAGATAATCACCCGGAAGAATAACGAAAGCTCTATTTGGATAATCCGCATCTTGCTTATCACGTTTAAGTTTAAGCCACGGTGTTTCACGCTTTAACGATTGAATATCATCTACACGTTTTTTACTATCTTCAAGACCTTCGCCTTTATAATTAGTTTTCCTATTTGATTTAGTTTGTATATATTTAACGGCAGCTCGATTCAGCATCATATCAATAAACTGAGGAGCAATACTCCGATGTCTATTAGATGTTATCTGCTGTATTCGTTGCTCTATTTCGATGTGTAACTCTTTTACCGTTTCATACATGACTAACCTTTCAAACTACGATACTTCGCGTTCCACTCGGCAACAATACCTTTGTTGTTATCATTCGAGAAATACGAGATAGCATCATTAATATTATTACCAATAACATTTTCCGGATTAGAAGCATCGACAATGATAGAACTATTCGGAAGCTGTCGAATAATATTCATCCAAAGATAAATAGTAATTTTAGCTTTCATCTCCAGATGTTTATCATTAACAATACTAATAAACTTCTGCGGGTCACTGTCAATAAGTTCAAGAAGAACAGATTGCTTATCATCGGCAGTCATTGCCATAAATTCCGAATAATCACCTACGCTACCTGTCGATACAACAACATTGTCGATAAGTGCGCTATTCGGATTATTAATAAGTTCTGTATATTTCTTGAGAGCATCAGTGCGAAGTTTCGTCCGAGCAGCTTTGAGTGCTTTACGCTCACTATCCGAAGTAAGATAAAATTGAATATTGACGCTCTTATTAATGTCTTCAACCTTATTAGCAACTTTGCTACTTAAAAGGCAATATCTCCAACTAATATAATCGGGAATATTAACAAAAGTAACATACTTATAAAGTTCCGTTTCATCAAGTTCCTTAATCCGTTTCAGAACAATAGCTTCAAGTTCTGAACCAGTTTCATTCTTAATCTTATCAGCTTTTTTAAGTTTACCAATAAGTTCGTCGATATTACTTTTCAGAGCAGGATTACCTAAATCTAAAACGTATGAAGTATCGAACTCTAAGCCATGAACAGGAATCTCAAGAAGAAAATCATTTAAGTATGTAGTGATTCGTTCTTGCCAAGAACTATCAATAGGAGATACACCAACAACAGTAGGAAGAAGAACTCGCATTTCCTCACTACGGCTCAGCAGTTCATTAACAGGACGAATAGCAGAACCAAGACGAAGAAAGTCAGTTTTGAAAGCATCTTTATTCCGAAGTTCAAAAGAAGAAGGATTGTTCCTCCATTCAATACGAACTGAACGATTAACTTTAATCATATTTTTAACATTTTAAGTTATTCAATCTTTTATATGTTAATGAGTAGTAATAACCTTTCGATTATTACTACTCAAATTGGGTGTTTAGTTCAGAGCTAAATCAAGCCAGAACGAAGTAGTAGGATTATCAATATTGATACCCTGCGAACCAAGAACTTCATAAGAAGCAATATCCTTCGTATCCGACAGTTGAGTACCACTTGCAAGTCCCCACGAAGCAGGCAGTTCAGCCATACCTTTATAGACACCTACTTTATACTCACGACCCTCTTCACAAACAAACTTAATATTACGCTCACCATTCGAACCCATAGTATGGTCAAGGAATACAGCACTATAAGAAGTAATAGGCAGACCTTGATACATATTACCGGCTTCACGGTCACGACGAGCACGAATACCGTGGTCGAACATATCAACAATCTTGACAGTAAGAATCTTACCATTAAACATCTTATAACGGTTAAAATACTTACCATAAGACATCATCTCACCATTACCACTAATCTCCTCATTTCCAAGAGTTACAAAGTAATTTTTAAGACGAGCATCATAGTAGATAGCATCATTGAACATTCGTGCGAAACCTTTACCGCAATAAAGAACAAGTTCCTCAACGGTAGAATCAATACGATTGTCAAAGATACGAGTGATGATACGGTCGAAACGATTAAGTGTCAGAACAGAATACGTTTCATAATTACCAACGGCCTTGAGAATATCAAGAACACCAGCACCACGAGGAATTGCCTCACCAGTCTTTTCATCCTTTAAGTGGATAATACCATTCGAATCGCGGTTGTACTCCGAGAACCACAAGTCCTCTTCGAGCATCTCGCGTCGCATGATTTCCCACATCTTCATTTCGTAAGGCATCCACAGATTACGCTCACCACCAGATGCAGTATCAAAGGCAATATTAACAACCTTATTACCCATGTTACCAGCAATTTCTTTCGAGAAACGGTAGTAACCATACTGGTTGGTTGCCTTGCTGAACGACTGGTTATTCGAGCGGTTTCCGTCAGACTTGCTACCCGGAATAGTCGAAGCACCTAATGCCCAAATAGCACCACTAATGAAGTCTTTTGCAACAGCATCAGCCGAGATAGGAGCACCCGACATATTGGTAAAACGATAAACGTATCCACCAGTCGAAGTAGCAATACCCTCATTTTGAATACGCCATTGCATACCCGAAGGAGCAATAGCAGTGTGCTGATAAATAAACCAATTATCCTCCATTTCAACCTCAACAGTTCCGTAAGGCTGAATAGCAGTTTTATCAGATACCAGCTTTTTCAGACGAGAAGTAACACGCTGACGAGGAGCAATTTCCCAAGTATATTGAGTATCACCACCATTCAGCTTAACTTTTGTTGTAACAGCACCCTGACCCTCAGTAAGAGTAAGAAGAGGATACTTGTCACTATCCTTACCCCAAAGATAAGTAAGATTACGATTAAGTTTAACAGGGTCAATCAAATCAAAATTCAGAAGCATATTAGCATCTGTATATTGATTCGAGTCAAATTTTACAGTTCCAATTTCACGCATTGTAAATTAGATTTTTGGTTAAGTTATTATTATAAGGCAAGAACATTTGCTTTATTTAATAGGTAAAACAATTTTATCATCCTTTGCAGTCTTTTGAACTCTGGGATTACCATTGTTTTTACCAGTCTTACTTGCTAATGAACGAAGACGTTTAACTTCTTTTTTAGCAAGTTCAGCTTTAATCAGTTGGTCAACTCCACCATCAAGATTCATAATAAATCGCATAGCCAATTCAGCAGGATTAGAAAGACGATTAATCTCATCAATCTGTGCTTGACTATAAACCATTCCATTAATCTCTTGAACAGGACGAGAAAAATAATCAAATAACTCTTGACGAGAAATAAGTTTCTCACCATCAGTTGTCTTAATTCTCAGACCTTCTTTCGGAAGAGCATATTCTCCAATCTGACCTTTAACAACAATTAAATCATAAAGACTACCCGGTGCATTATGAACTTTGACAGTACCGTCATCTTCATAAGAAACACCAAAGTATTTAATTTCCTTTTCAAGTTCAGCCTGCATTTCTTTGGCCTCACGTTCACGAATTGCTTTAATTTCACTCTCTTGAGTTTTACGCAACCAATTAAGACTTTCAGTTGCATCATCTTTAAGAGTGTTATTTGCTTTTGCAAACTCAACAATTCGTTTGGCACGTTCCGGAGAAGTACCCTTTTGAATTTCAGCTTTATAGATTAAATCAGCAAGTAAGTTATCATCATCTTTGATTTCAATCTTACTATAATCTACATTTGCCGAATAACCTTCGATTGTACCGAACTTACTCTTATATTCAACAAGAGCTGCAATATCAGGATTATTAGCTAAAAACTCGTTAAAACCTTTTGCAAAACCCTCTCGTTCACCAAGAGCTTTTACAGCAGCTTCACGTTTAGCAAAACCCTCAATTGTAGGTTCAAACTTAACAAGTTCACCTTTCTCATCTTTAATAACAATACCACTGGCTTTTGAAATAGCTTCGATATAATCACCGTCTAATTCATTAGCACCTTCATCAGACATTGCATCAATTTGTTCCTTTGTGAACTTAATTTCACCGTTATCATCTACGGCGTTTCCGTTATCATCAAGTGTGTAAAGAGTACCATCAATTTCTACTTGTTCCGGTTCAGTTTCTTCTTCACCATTATCAGTAGAACCACCCTTCTCACCTTCTTCCTCAGCTTTCTTACGAGCAGCTTCCTCTTCAGCTTTACGTCGTTCTTCAGCTTCTTGAGCTTCTTTAGCTTCCTTAGCTTTACGTTCTTCTAATTCTTTACGAAGACGTTCTTGTTTTTGCTCCTGAGTTTCATCATCAGGTATAACAACTTTTTCAACAGCCATATTAGTATTTATTTATAGTTGAATATTATTACATGAACAAAGATATACTATATATAATATATTATCAATAATTATAGTAGCATTATCTTGCAGGTTCTCTTGCTCTCCGTCGATAATTCTCGGTCATCATTGCTTTAATTCTTTTTGTAACTTTATTCTATTAACATCAGAAGTAGTGTAACCAGACTGAGCAGCCATAGCTTCATCTTTATCTATATTACCATTTCCATTGGTATCGACTTTAAGTCGCATATTCCAAATCTCTTTTTCACCTTCTTGTTTAAGAATCTCAAGATTAACATCATGTTCTCTATCAAGAGCATTTTGTTGAGCTTCAAATTCTTGTTTAGCTGCTTCACGCTGACTAACAATTTGTTCAACTTCTGCTTGAGCTTGTTGTTGAACTTGTTGCATTTGAAGTTCATAATCTCGACGAGCTTGAATAGCTTTCTTAATATTCTTAGCAATAGAAGTAATATTATTATTTTCAATAGCTTCAATAGCAACTTCCAGTTGGTCATTCTGACCTGCACTAAATGCAAGTTCTTTCATCATGTTCAGCTTATTCTGAACATCGGCATTATTACGAATATAAATTCCAATATTACCAGAGAAATCAGAAGAACCATCAATATCAACTACAACAACTTTATTAGTTGTCGGGTCTACATAAGAACCTCGTTTACCATCAATCCAAGCAAACTTACTGTAATCAATATTTGCAACATAATCACGTTCACGGAAGAGATTAAAACATTCAAGACTCCAAACACTTCCGGTCATTGCTTGAGAATAATTCGATTCATTAACAGCCTTACCAGCATAATCTTTGGCATCACCAAAGCGAGCATTATTCATGTTAGCTGCTTCCCAAGCTTCTGCTTTCAAACCTTGTTTAAGATTATCAAGCATTTGAATATAATTCGTAATAGCACTTGTGGCTACTTCTCGAATAGATTGTAAAGCATTAGGTTGTGCATCAGAATCATCAAACGGTAAAAAACTATCTTTATTCGCAACAGCAAGACGTTCCTCGGTAGTCATATCGCTACTATCAGCGAGAATACTTTCGGGAAATAATAACCAAGATTTAAACTTAGCTACTGCACGTTCTTGTTGTAAAGTATAAATACGATAAAGAGCAAGATAAGGTAAAACACGAAAAGGAATAGGATTACGAAGATTATCTTTATGTAAACCTACAATACCATTATAAGGTAATTTACAATCACTATAATTGTTAAATCTTTCACGTTGAACTTCGATAGGTCGCGGCTTAATATAAATACCACTATGACAACCACCTATACGCCAACCTTCCCAAACTTGATTTATCCATTCCCATTCAATTTCAATATCACCAGCAGAAGTATCAAATTCATAATTTTCGTCTACAACACTTTCAACGATATTTCCTAATAAATCTCGATGTTTAAGAATACCTTGTTTAATTTCAGTTTTCCAAACATAATGATAAATATCAATTTCTTTACCATATAATCGAGCTTCACTACGAAGTGCTTCTGCGTTAGTATGTAATATAGCTTTACGTTCAGCAAAATCTGTTTTATTGAAGATTTGAACTATACCATCAGGAGCATCATATTTAGGAGATACAGTATAAATATCTTTAAGATAATTCATTTCTGCATCTGTAAGTTCATCACGAAATCTATCAATAATTTGCGGAATAGTCATTCGATAAACACGAAGTCCTGCATCATCATCTTCGATATATCGTTGACCACTTTCAATACGATAATATTCGAGAGGAGATATTACTTGAAGATAAACATCACCTTTATAAACTTCTCGATAAGTATAAACCTCTTCACAAGCCCACCAATAGAAATAGCATTGTTGATACTTGTCTTTCGCTTCAACAATAGTATTGATAAGTTCAAGACGTTTTTGAGTTGTAATAGTTACATCATCAATCCAATCGTTAAGAACTTCCTCAATAATATCGTTAAGTTCACCTTGCTTAATTGTCTTTTGACCAGTATTAAATCCTGCTTCATTAAGACGATTAATAATTTCTTGATTACAATAAGCCATTACTTTATCAGCAAGAACTTTATTGCGAGCAAGAGTTACAGAAGGGTCATTATTAAATACTTGATAATTAGAGAACATATTAATAAATTCTCCCATATATCGTTCTTTAATAGGAGTAAGAAAATCTACATCACGTATCTCACCATACATGACAGCTTTCTCACCAACCTTATCAATATAATTCCGAAGAACATATTCATAAGTTTTAGGGTCTACTAAACCATTAGCAGCATCAAGAAATTTCTGCGTAACAGTTTTATCATTCTGACCAATAGCAAGATTAATCCAATAATTACAATTAGGAATGTACCAAGCTTTCGTTTGTTTTGTAGCAGTACTTGCACGCTGATCAGGCATAACAAGTGGAGTTGCTCTTAAATCACGTTCACTCATTTTAGGAATCTATTAACTTTACGACCAGTGTTATTAGTTTTACTTTTCGAGTTAGCTTCTCGTTCAAGTAAAAGAGAATCTTTACGAAATTCAAACATTGCAACGATAGCCGAACTTAATCGGTCTGCATTACGTCCAAATATAAATCTATCCAACTCTAATAAGAAACTTATATCATAAATTTGATTAAATCTATATATTGGTGTATCGTCGGACGTTTTTCCGACAATTTCGTATAAGAAATCCCGCACCATACGCATACCTTCCAACTTAATATCGCCATCACCAATGACAATGCCATAACCTGTAATACGAGGGCCATCAACACTACGATTAATATAACTACTTGGGTCTTTTAATAACTTATCTCTATAACCCCATTTCTTGAAATTAGTAACAAGTTCACCAGTACCAGCCTCATAAAGAACTTTACAATTCCAACGTAAACAAGCATAAAGAACAAGTTTATCGACAGCTTCCATAGTATCAAGACGACCACAATAAGAAGCAACAAGTCGTTTACCCATGTAAGGAGTTTTGCTGTTAGTACGCATCCACACTTGAAAACTTGCAAGTGAATTTTTTGTACTAACTTCTTCTTTATTTTTATCTACACGATATGGGTCATACGAAATAAAATAAAGACTGCCATCATTTGGAATAGGAGAATAAAACTCTCTTATACAACCGTGAACATCAGTCTTTGAATTATGAGGTACATCAGTTATATACTCATGGAATCTATCGGAACCAAATATAGCTCGTTCAATACATTCCTGTTTAGTAACAAATCTAACACGTCCATCATCAAGTATATACCAACCATCTTCATAAAAATGATTAGACTTATCATATTTAATAGCGTTAATATGATTAGTAAGTTCCGGACTGTGAAAAATGTTCTCTTGTGTGTTCGTAAATGCCTCATTAGGACTGTTAGCACGTTGACCTACATAAATATTATATTCACCAGCATCTTTCTCTTTTTCTGCACCACGTTTCTTATCATAATCATCCTTCCAAGAAGCAAACAGTAAAGAATTACCATCTTCTATAAAAGGTTCATAATCCCATATCTGCGGAAAAAAGAAACCACAAACAGCATGTCTACTATTAGCATCCCAGATATTTTCCATAGGAAGCATATCATTCTTTCCGGGATTATAAAAACAATTACTGAAAGCTTCCCAGTTAGCACCTTTTGTACCACCCGTACCATATACACGAATAGTACCAATTCGCATTGCACCTGATTCACTATTAGACATCATAACATCTAATGCCTTTTGAAGATTAGGACATTTACCTGCTTCCTCAAAATCAGTTTCAATAGCTTTCTTACCTACTGCGGCACTTTCATTTTTACCAATAGCAACACTTAAAAGTTTACTACGAAATCCGAAAGCCTTTTGACCTTCTTTTGATTTCTTATATCCAAGTTCAATACCTTTATCAAAGTTCTCACTTAGATAACCTCTTCGCCAATAAGTTTTATCTTCATACCAATCAAGATTAACTTTAACCATATAAGATGTAGCACCTTTCTCAGTTAAATAATCCATTTGGTCGGCAGCAAGTGTAACAGTTACATTCTTATTTGCGTTGATAGTATTAGCTGCTTGGCTACCACGTTTATATGAAAAACCTTTACGACGAGCTTTTGCTTTACATAAGTTACAACTATTATTAGCAATCAGCTCATCAATCTTAAAGTTCCAATAATCTCCATCCCAAAATCGAGGAAAGCCTTCAACAGTATTAACCTTAAATCTTCCCTCTTTATCTAACTGTTTACGTTCCTTTTCATTAGGAGCACGTTCGATACGACCATAATTAAGATAATTATAATGGTCGCCAGTTATACGAACTTTATGGAGTAAAGCTTTACGTTCAGCATCAGATTTAGCTGCTAAATAAGCAGGAATATCTTTAATATATAATTTACAATATGCTTGGACACCTTTAACTCGCCTATCCATTTCACGTTGCCAAAACTTTATGGCATTAGGACTATCATCAGGTTCAAGACAATAACATCCATGTTTTTCATAAAAGTCTGCAACACGACTAAATATTTCAGTACCTACGAAAACAAAGTCTATTTTCATAAGTACACCACCACTTTCACCTATAAGAAAATCATTATCTCTATCAATCCAAGGTTTACCAGTAAAACGACAAATACTTGAAGATAAAGACTTGTAACTTTCTTTATCTTCAAGTATATAATCTATAAACGGACTTCGACCAGTTTCATAACCATAACGATTGTCTTTACGATAATGTTTCTGTTTCGTTAGGAGCATTAGATGCTCTATCATTTGTTCCGTCATAGCTATCTCTATATTCAGCTCCACCACGAATTGATGTTACACCTTTTTCAATCTTATCCCACTTATCATTAAGCTCAGTAAGACTTTCAACTCGTGCAGGAATTTCATTAGCAATTTTAATAATTTGTTTAAGAGTATCTTCACAAAGAGCTAAATCTTTCATTTCAAGTTCTTTCGACATTAAATCTTCTATACCATCAGTTAATGTACGAACTAACTTACTTGAAAGATTCAAAGATTTAATAGTAGAATTAATTAAATCTTCAACAGCTGTAATATTAAGATTTGATTTTACAAATTCAATAGCAGATAAAACAACTTTATCCGGTAGATAAGATTCATCCAAACCGGCATTAGACTTAGCATAAGCATAAGCTTCTTTTTTAGTAAGTCCTGCTTTCGTTACATAACCTTTTCTATCGGATAAATATAGTATAAATCTAAATTCTTTTTCTGCAAAAGATTTATCTTTACTATCATCACGAGCATATATCTGTTGAAGTAAAGGATATTGAAGTATTTCTTCTACATCAAGAATTAGTTTATCATTTTCTATCTTAAATCCATGTACCATACATTATTTTATTTCAGCAATACCTTCTTTAATAAAAGGTGCATTACTATCTGCATCAGAAAACTTATTATGTTTGAACTCTTCTAATCTAATCCAATCAGCAGTACGAAGAAATTCAAATATCATATTTCCCATATTCTGAACAAACTTTTCATTTTCACTTAATTCTAATTCACCAATACTACTAAGCATTTGATGAACAAGTTCATGAAAATATGTATTCTGCATTTGTGTGTTAGAAATCTCAATTCCATAATCTAATGATTGTAATTGAATTACACCATTAGCAATAGAAGATTTACCGAGATTTCCAGCGTTTTGTTTATTCTCTGTAATAACAGTTAAAATATCAACACCAGCTAATACACAACTCTTAGGAATATAATTTTTAATTTTACTCATCGACTTGATACAAATATTAATACAGCGTTCAAAGCAATAGAACCAGCTGCAATCCAACAATTTCTACGTTTCTTTTTTCGTTCAACTAAATATCTTTCTTGATAATCAATTAGTTTACTATTGAGTGAATCAAGGCCACCAAAAGAAACAACCAAAAGACTATCACGAATAGCAATATGATAAGACTGGAAGGATATAACGCTATCTTGTACCTTTTGAATTTCACTGGCAGTAAGATAAAGTTTTTCATATTTTTCACCTTCAAGAAGTTTTATAGCTAACTTACGAGTTTCTTTCGGAGTAAAAACAATAACTGTATCGCCATCAATCTTGTATCTTTTTTGCGATATAGCGAAGAACGGAATCATCACTAATGATATTACTATCATTAAAATCACTTTCAGCTTTCTCATAAATAGTAATAGTTTTTTGTTCAATTCCTCTAAGACTATCAATAACAAATTGTTGTTCATTAATAATCTTATCATATTTCTCAATGAAACTATTAAGACTATCCCTTAAAGATTTAATAGTTTCATCATGCCTTTCAATACCTAAAAACTTACGATTAACATATCTACCAAAATAAGTAGTTCCAATACCAATCGCAAGAATCAAAACAATATAAAATATATATCGAACAGTATCTTTCATAACTTACAAATCTAAATCCATTTCATTAATAAGAACATAAGATTGAGTTCCTTTACCAATCGCCTTATCAAACAAAGGAATAATAATATCATTCCATTGATTCACATCTTTGATAACTTGACAACCAGCAGAATAAAGACCAATCTCGTCACTTACTTTCCAGCTTGACGCCCTATGTAAATTAATACCAAACATACCAAAGTCAGTATTATCGGTAATATCAATTTTGTCATCTCGATTATTGTCACGAATTACTTGACAAGGATTAGCTTGAACAAGTGCTTTATATTGTCCTTTATGTTTACCTATTTTCCAAAGAGCTTTATGTACACCTTCTCGAAGAACTGCACAACCTTTATCATTAACAGGAGTTTCAAGATTTAGATTACTTGGGTCAGTAGTAGCTTCAAAAACCATACATTCCCATATATTAAAATCTCGTTCATAAAACATTACAATAACATCATTATAATATTTAGTACAACTACTTTTAGAACGAATACCCCAAATATTAAGATTAATAGGATAACTATCATTTTTCCTAAATATAGGATATTCTAAATCTTTCGCAATTTCAATAAGTCTATTTGGTAAATCATTTACACCAATAAGTTTATTAAATAATGCGTTATATTTTGATTCCTTAGTTGCTTTCATATTTGTAATACTTTTTGTAACTTGTGTGGGCCTCGCTCCGCTCGGCCTTTCGGGTGCTCCGCACCCTCACCCGGTGGGGGAGTGGGTTGGACGCCCACTGGCGACACCATTTGCATCATCACTTATAACACTTCTATCGTCCAAACTAAATTTTATAGTTGCCCACGATAATTACTATTAAAAATCCTAATAAGATTTACTGCAAGTTTACCACGAGTATCTATATAATAAATCTTAATAGTTTTCATAGCTTAGAAAAGTGTTTTAGCAGTTTTATAAATATGTTTACTTGAATAATCAGCAATCATCATTCCGACTTCATTTTTAAGATAAGGAATATCATACATTTCTACGACTTCCTTATCTTCTTCATTTTCGTCTTGAAATTGATTCTGAATAGTTCTAATATGACAGAGAATAATTCCTACATTTTTATAACCCCAGCTCTCAACAAGATTAGCATAAGTAGAAAGTTGCATTGCATAATGATTACCTATACTATCAGCGAGGTGGTCAAGTGGTGCACCGAAATATTCCTCTTTATAAATAAAATTATTGAGGTCAAGTGTACCATCAAGTTTCTTATCATAATAACCACTTTCAAATCTAATTGGAGCCTTATTAGTTTTCCAGTCTAAAATAATAAATTCATTACCACGAATTAAGAGAATATCAATAAGACCGGAAACAAGATTTTGACTATCATAAACACCAATTTCAGCGTAGATATGATAACCTTTCATAACAAGAGCAGCAATCAGACTAAATATATCAGGATATTTTTCTCGAATACCAGTCTTAACAAAATATTCAAGATTCAGCTTACCGTATTTATGACTACCAACAATATCATCTATCGTATAAATTCTATCATTGATAAAACCATTAGCGTTCAGCTTATATCCATTACAAGTCTTAATAGCAGTTTCAAGGTAATTATGTTTCTTTGTTCCTTTATCACAAGCCTTAATAGTTTCTTGTTCCCATTCCCAAAGAATTTGTTTCTTAGTTTTACCTTTATATTTTTGATATTTTGGATGTCGAGGATTCTTACCTATACGTTCACACGCTGCGGCAATTTCTTCTTTCTTAAATTCTTGCGTATATTTACCAATAAGAG
>ENA-ORSI01001258-ORSI01001258.1-human-gut-metagenome-genome-assembly--contig:-NODE-1258-length-22771-cov-4.483932_pt1 | contig 22771 bp, 18 predicted proteins | sample MGYA00242187_ERZ509154 | MGnify/ENA primary metagenome ERZ509154 (study PRJEB26280, sample SAMEA2338627) | human gut metagenome | biome: human gut; feature: human-associated habitat; material: faeces...
CTCGGACTTTTCTTCTTACAAAAAAAGAACATACATTCTCTAAGGAGGGATATTATGAATAAATATGAAGTAGAAAAAAGACTTTGCGAAGAGTTAAATATTGAATATATTAACTTAAAAAAATAATTATGTTATAATATTTACGGTTATGAAAGGAGAATTTTAAATGAGTGAATTTTTTTCAAAAGCAGAAGACTGTAGCTTATTAGCAAGTAAGTTAAAGAAAAAATTAGGAGATAAAATAGATTTTTATGGCTCTACATACATAGAAATTCCAAGTGGTAAGTATTTATCGTTGTATAGAATAAACAATCATGAAAATATGTATTACGGAAAATGTTTACCATTTTATTTCAAATTTTCAAAAAGTGAATTCTTAAGAATTAGTGTTGGTTCTCATGATTCAGGTAGTTCACTTGGAGAAAAAATGGCTGCCTTAAGTGATTTTTATACAATATTAAGTGAAGAATATGGAGAACCAGCAGTATTTTATACGACAAAAGATGATGTTGATAAATTATTAACTTTACAGTGGAGTTTTGTTAATAAAGAAGAAGAAATAGCGAAATTTAAAACCGGAACATATTTTGATGATGCAGAAATTGATACATTAATAATACTTGGCAAAAAGAGAGAGAATGTTAAAAGATATAGTTTAAGTGATAAGACAAGAGAAAGTATTTCTAGACAAATTGGTTTACCTTTTGAATTATTATATTTAGTAAGTGAAGATATAGAAAATTTTGTTAAACATAAGAATGGTAAAGAACTATCAATTCCTGAAGGTGCAAAAGTTGATGGCATTCGTGTTACATCATTTGAAAAGAAATTAGAAAAAAAGTTGGGAAAACTATAATTTAAAAGATGATTTATCGTTCATAATCATCTTTTTCTTTGATTAAATTTAAATCTTTAATATCATTGTCATCAATAACATTATCTTCATACATATCATTAACTACATCAATATATTTATCGTCTTTATCATACCAATTATGTAATTTACTAGATAGAAATGATATTAGTTTATCAAATTTATCTTTCCAATAATTAAGTGTATTTTTTATATCAGTAATAATAGAGTTTAATCTAGATATTTCTTTATCTTTTTGTTTAATGATATTATTTAAAGATTCAACTCTTAAATTAAGTGCTTTATTATTTTCAGTGAGAGTTCTAATCTTATTATTCTTTTCTTTTAATTGTTCATTAGCATTAACTAATGTGTTAGATAGAGTTTGTATTTTATCATATTCCTTATTTGTATTATCAACATGATTGATAAAATCGATAAAAGAGTCTTTATCTTCTTTTGATAAAATATAATTATCTTTATTAAGTTTAGATATTTTTAATTTATCAATTGTATCTTTTATTTCTTTAGAGTTTTGTTTTAATTCTAAAGATTTTTTATTTGCTTGTTTTAAGTTTTCGTTATTCTTTTCAATTTGTTTTTTCATTTGAATATAATTATCCATATCAGATATATGAATGTCTTTATTTCTACCTTTTTGTTTTTGCTTTAGTGAATGGTCTAAATTATATTCTTGGTTAAATTCTTCAATACATAATGTTCTCATTTTATCTTGTAATGTTTTTAAAGATTCTTTTGTAAATACATCAGATTTACCGACTTGTTTTTCCATACCATTTTTATTTTTGTATTTAATCGGCACTCCAACGATATGCATATGTGGACTAGTTTCATCATAATGAATAATTGCACTAGCTACTTTAAAATTTGGAACAAGCAATTCTAAATCATCTACTTGTTTTGTATAAACATTTGTCATTTTCTTTTTAAAAATCTCATCTTTAGTATCCCAATATTCTTTATCTCCAAGTTCAATAATGATTTCACAAGCAAGATCTTTCTTTTCATTGTTAGATATATTTTCAAAGTAATTATCTATCATACGACTTGGTCTAGTTTGTTTAGAGTTATATTCAACTCTTACTTCTTCAAATTCATTTAAATATAATTTTTTAACATCTTCAAAAGGAGAAGAAGTGCCTCTAACAATTTCTATTAGTCCTTGTTCGTTATCATATTTTCTATAATTATGTTTATCTACTTTAGATAATTGTCTTGTATTTTGAATAGCATTATTACTTAAAGAAGTATTACCACTAATATTATTTTTACCATTTTTTCTTGATATATTTTTTCTATTTTTATCACTACCTAAATGCAATGAATAAGCAAGTTCTTCCATATAAATCACCATCCTTTTGATAGGAGTATATTTTGACATCCAAAATTTCTAACCCCCTAGGAATTTTGTACGTACCATACAAAATATCCAGTGGGCTAAGGTTTAACACCTTAGAATCCGTTTACTTTATTTCGTAATATTTCAAAAGCAACGCATTAGAAATAAAACTACATAAAGTATTAATTTTTAAATTACTATCGCCACTTTCATTGAACTTTGTTCAACAAAACGTGCCATGCATTTTAAAAATTTTCTTCGGTAACATTATCGGGTATTGTTTCAAATACCTCTCTAATGTTAACCTTTATATCATTCGGATTATTCATTGTAGTAAACATTCCCATTGATACAAAAGTTGCATTGCCATTATTATCTTTTTGTAGAGGAAAAGCCCTTATTGGTATCTCATTTTTAAGAAATGGTCCAATCTCTAATTTTTCAGTTTCCTTATAATAAGTTCCTTTATAAAAATTAACTTCATAATATTCATTTAATCTATATAAATGTTGCATAACTTTTCCAATTGGTAAGTATTCACTATATCTAATCTCACTACCGACAGATATTCCGTTAAAATCATAAATAAATGGTCTTTTTCTATCAATGAAACCTTGTTTATAAAGTTCTTCATAATCACTATAAAACGTAGATCTAAAATTAATTTGTTTAACGACATATTTTTTATTTGCAATTTTAAGTTCTATATCATCTACATATCTCATAATTATGTCTGCTTTTGTTTCTCTATCAAGTAAATTCCAATTATCATTAAAAGCGTAATAACTAATTGGTAATTTAACTTTGTTAATGAAGTCCATATCTCTTTTTAATAATATATCATCCATAGTAAAGTTTAATTGTTCGGCTTGTGTATTTTCTAAAAGTTTAGAATTAATTAATTTAATTTGATTTTCAATTAATTCAGATTCTTCTTTATATTCATCCTCAGTAAATAGTGAATCTATATATGCTTTTCTTATTCTATCTTTTTTATTATTTAAATTTTTTAATTCCTTTTCTAAATCATCTTTAGGATTATTAATTTTTGATTTTAATACTGGCAAGAAAAATTCGTTAACAACATTATCATATTCAAGTATATCTGCAAGTAATGTTTTTACAGCATCTTCGATTTCATTTTCTTTAATATTATTTTTACAATCTTCACATCTATAATAGAAATACCATTTATCTGCTTTTATTTTATGACTAGCTCCGCCAGCAAGTATTCTTCCACATTTAGGGCACTTTAATTTTTGCAAAAATATATAAGTTTGTGTTCGCATATAATTCTTTTGGTTTTTCTTTTTTTGTACTTGGCAGTTTTCCCATAATTCTTTTGAAATTATGGGCTCTACAACATTTTCATAATAAGTAGGATGATTAGTTCTTTTTCCGTGTACATAATCACCTTTATAAACTTCATTTGCAATTATTCTTAGTATTCCTGTATCTTTCCAATTTGTTTTACCTAATACTTTTTCTTCGTTAAATATAGTTGCAATATTAAAATAAGTTTTTCCTTCAAAATACATATTATATATTCTTACAACAATATCTTTAGTTAATGGATCAGGTACTAATAATTTGTTTTCATGTTTATAACCTAAAGGTGCTCTTGCAGGAATGTGCCCTTGTTTGATTGCACCAGATAAACCTATTTTAGTTCTTTCACTTGTTCTTTCTATTTCGTTTTGTGATACGCTCATCATAATTCTTGTAATCATTTTTCCATTAGCAGTAGTTGTATTAATATCATCATTCGCACATATTAAATCAAAACCGTATTTTTCAGATGTAGTAAGCAAGTTTTCCCAGTCATATATACTTCTAGATATTCTATCAAGTTTTAAAGCAATAACAGTATTTATTTTACCAGCTTTAGCATCATCTATCATTCTATCGAATTCTGGCCTATGATTGCCTGTTTTAGCACTTATTCCTGCATCTTGGTAATAGTCATATATCTTATAATCTTTAAACTTGCAAAGGGCTTCTAATCGTTCTTTTTGTTCAGATAAACTAAAACCTTCACGTGCTTGATCTTCAGTACTTACTCTTAAATATAATCCACAAATTCTTTCCTTATTATCCATAAATTTCAACTCCTTTTTTACAAAAAAGGGAGTCAAAAATACTAGCTACTAAAACTAATACTCTTGACTCCTCTTAAATAACAAATATAAATTTTTTTAATCATATAGAAAGTCTCCTTTATTGGTGTATTACTATATATTTTTATTTATAATTTGTCAATTACATATTTATGTAATAGTTTTAGTCTTAATATAATCTTCTAATTGGGATAATTTAATCTTATTAGATAAATTTTCGATAAATATGTCATTAGAATAATTAAAGGCAAGAAATGTAGTGTTATTAATGATTATTCTATGTGGTTCAATATAGGTTAGATTTGTTTTATCTATTTTCCTAACATTGCCATTTATAATAGTGTATTTTACTTTACAAAAATCACATATGAATTCAAGCTTGTTTTTTAACGATTCTTCAACTAAAATTTCTTCTTTAATAATATTTACCATAATACCATCCTTTCTTTTTAGAGTAGGATAGTTTCTTATAACACAAAAAAACTAATCCATTTCTGAATTAGTTATTTATCAAAACTCGAAAAGTTCGAGCACATTTCACTATGGAGCAAGTGAGCAGAATCGAACTGCCGTCTCAACCTTGGCAAGGTCGCATACTAACCTCTGTACTACACCTGCGTAAATAAATTGTATCAAATATGTGAAACTTTTGCAACACTAATTGATAAAAAAACTAATTTTTGTTATACTTATCTAAGTAAGAAGGGATAAGTATGAAACTAAAAGATAATTATGGTTACAAAAAAACTGTCAAATCAATTGTTGAATATATAATTACCAATCGTTTATTCATATCATATGTAGTATTATCACTAATTGCTACAATATGTGTCCGTGCATTTACAATTGGTTCTGCTTTAAAACTTAAGCCATTACTAACAGATTTAGGATTTATCCTTGTCATCGGTGGTTTAGGTTATTTGGTAAAGCCCAAAAATCAATTCAAATATTATTTTACGTGGTTAATCATATTTAATTTAATATGCTTAATATCATCAATATATTATAGATTTTTTACATCATTTGCATCAATCGGAGAACTTGCAACAGTTAGACAAACGGAAACTGTAACAGGTTCAATTTTTGACAGACTAAGAATTGCTGATGGAATTTATATTTTAATCCCTATAATATTTTATTTAATTCATAAAAAACTATTATCATCATCTTATTATACATTTATTGATAAAATTGAAAAAAGTAAAAAAATGGTTGTATCTACAGTTTTACTTGGCGTAATCTTTTTAGGCTACACTTTCGGTGTTGCCAAAAACTCTGATTACAGCAGACTTACAAAACAATGGAATAGAATATATATTGTTGAAAGATTTGGTATTATCATGTATCAATTTAATGACTTTGCCCAATTTTTAAGACCTCAACTAAGTAGTTTATTTGGTCAAGAAAAAGCCTTAGAGAGTTTTAATGAATACTTTGATAGCAAAAAAGCAATTGCTAAAAATGAATATACAGGAATATTAAAAGGTAAAAACATTGTTTTTGTGCATATGGAAAGTATGCAAAGTTTCTTAATGGACCTTTCATTTAATGGTAGAGAAGTAACTCCAAATTTAAATAAGTTAGCTAAAGAAGGAATGCATTTTACAAACTTTTATCCCCAAGTATCTACGGGTACAAGTAGTGATACTGAGTTTACTTTATTAACGGGATTAATGCCTGCATCAAGTGGAACAGTATTTGTAAGTTATTATGATCGTAATTATTTTACAATTCCTAAATATTTAAAAGAAGAAAACTATTTTACCTTTAGTATGCATGGAAATCTAGCTAGTATGTGGAATAGAAATAAAGCTCATCCATCTTTAGGTTATGAAAAAATGTATTTTAGAGAATCATTTAATTTTACTGAAGATGATATTATTAATCTAGGAATTAATGATGAACTATTCTTTAAACAAGCAATGCCAATATTAGAAAATATTGAAAAAGAAAACCAAAACTACATGGGAACGATAATTACATTATCAAATCATTCACCATTTAAATTAGCAAGTAAACATAGTGATATAGACTTATCAAGTCATTATCAAGTAACTAATGCAACAGGAAGTACTACCGAAGCAACAAGAGACTATTTATCTTCTACAGCAGTAGGTAAATACATAAAAAGCGCTAATTACGCTGATAAAGCACTCGGAGAATTTATTAGTTACATTAAATCATCTGATTATTTTAATAATACAGTTTTTGTATTCTATGGAGACCATGAGGCCAAATTATCTCGTAGTGAAATAAATTATTTATATAACTTAAATCCTGAAACTGGAGAAGTATATGATGATGCAAATCCAAATTATGTAGAATATGATTATTATGATCATGAATTAAATAAGAAAACACCATTTATAATTTGGACAAAAGATCAAGACTTACAAAGTATATTTACAGGAAAAGTTACTTATACTATGGGTATGTATAATGTTGCAGCCACAATACTTAATATGTATGGCATATACAATAAATACAACATTGGAGAAGATATATTTACAGTTAAAGATGATAATCTTGTAGTTTATCCAAATGGAAATATCCTAACAAATAAAGTTTACTATAATAATTCAACGGGTGAATATAAAGTATTAAAAGAAGATAATTTTACTGAAGATTATATAAAAAATCTAAGTGAAATAGGTGAAAAAAGGCTTGAAATATCTAATGATATTATAGTGTATAACTTATTAGACAACAAAAAAATGAATGGAGAGTAATATGAAGAAGAAATATAAATATCCTTTACTATTATTAATTTTAGTAATCATTGTAATAGTGGGATTAATATTATTTAAATTGTTTTTTGCTAAAGATGAAGTTAAAAATAATGTTAAAGTTATAGACTCAATCGTAGATTTTTCATATACATTAGATGAAAGAGATACTAAACTTATGAAAGACAATTACCAAGAGTTAAAAAATATATTAAAAGAAAGAGAAATAGACTATAAAGAATATGCAAAAGTATTAGCAAAACTATTTGTTATAGATTTGTTTACTATGGATAACAAAATAAATAAATATGATGTAGCATGTTTAGAATACGTTTATCCAGATAATTTAGAAAACTTTAAGACTAATGTCGAAGATACAATTTATAAACTTATGGAAGATAATACGTATGGGAAAAGAACAGAAAAATTGTCCATAGTAAATAATGTAGAAATTACAAATGAAGAAGAAAGTACATTTAAAATAAATGAAGAAGAAGTACCAAGTTATGTAGTAACACTAAATTGGACATATGATAAAGATCTAGGGTATGACAAAAATGCCACGATAACAATGATAAAAAAAGATAAAAAATTATATGTTGTTGAGTATAAAGCAGGTGCAGTAAATGAATAAAATGGTTAGAAAGTTAAAAAAATCAAATAAAGCATTAAGATTTTTATATTATTTGGTTATGATTTTCTATGTAGTGGGACTAGTATTATTTATTAAAAGTTTATTAAGCCTAACAGGCATAGAAACAATGATAAGAACTATAGTAATAATATTTTTTATTATATATTTTTTACTTTATTCATTTATAAATTTACTAAATTTACTTCGTAGAAAATACAAGGGGGTAATAATAAGCACAATATTTTCTTTATTATTTATACTTATCTTTTTTGTGGGGGCTTACTATATAAATTATGTTTATAATAATTTAAATAACATGCAAGAAAGTGATAAGATAACATATAATACATATTTATTAACTTTAAAAGACAGTGAATTTAATAATGACAGTAAAATAGGGTTAATAAGTAGTAAAAGAGATAAAGATAATAACGAATTATCAACAAAATTATATAAAAATAAGAAATTAAAAAATGAAATTGTAGAATATGAAGATTATATTAAATTGTTATTGGATTTATATAATAAAGAGATTGATGCAGTATTTGTGCCGGGAAACTTTGAGACTTTGTTTAGAAATGAAGAAGGATTTGAAAATATTCTTAATGATACAAAAGTAATTTACGAATACAGTGAAAAAAAGAAAAATGAGGATTTAAACTTAGTTAGTGATAAAGATTTTAATGAACCATTAACATTTTTATTTCTAGGAGTAGATTCCGAAGGCGATGGGCTTAATGCTAATGCTGCCTTTAATGGAGATACCTTAATGCTTATGTCATTTAATCCTAAAACTCTAAGTTCAGTTCTTTTATCAATTCCAAGAGACACATATGTACCAATTGCATGTAATAATAATAGATACGCTAAGATTAATTCATCTGCAGCATATGGAACTGGTTGCGTAATAAGTACTATAAATAACTTTTTAAATATAAATATTGACTATTATGTCAAAATAAATTTTAAAGGTGTTGTAGATTTAGTTGATGCTGTAGATGGAATTGAGGTTGATGTTGAAGCACCAACATATATGGCCAATAAATATAATGGTAAAGTTTGTGAACAAAACAGTGATAGAGCGTGGGGAGATAAATTAGTTTGTATGGACCCAGGACGTCAAGTATTAAATGGTGAACAAGCTTTAGCATATGCAAGATGTAGACATATGTATATTGGTAGTGATTTAGATAGAGTAAAACATCAACAACAAGTCGTAGAAGCTCTAGCAAATAAAGTATTACATTTTAATAGTATTAAAGAATTTCAAGATATATTAAATGCCGTAAGTAAAAATATTGCCACAAATATGGAAACTGATACAATTCTTTCAGGATATAATGTTGCTAAGAATGTTTTAGGAAATAAACTATCTGGTAAAGACTCATTAAATATTCAAAAAGCAACATTAGAAACATATAGTTTAAATGTATATGTTCCATCTCAAGGAAGAAATACATCAGCTCAAGGTTATTATGAAAGTAGTCTAGAAGATATAAAGAAAGCGTTTAATATAGTATTAGGAAAAGAAAAAGAAGAACCTATAAAAACATTTAGTTTTTCAGTTAATGAAACTTACGAAATATATCGTCCAGGAAAAGGTAAAAGAAGTGGGCAATCCGGAGCTTTACTTCCAAGCTTTATAGGAAAAACAATAAGTGAAGCCCAAGAATTTTGTAAAAATAACAATATCACTTTAGATATAAAATATGTTGATAGTGGAAATGAACATTATAATAATCAAGTATCTGTTGGACTAATCGGAGATCAAAGCGTTCATAAAGATGTATTACTATCAACAGTTTCAAATTTAACTATATACGTTGTAAATAGTAAAACAACAAATAATAATTCAAACAATAATGCATCTAAAAGTACAGAAAATAAAAATGATAATAGTAAAAGTGATGCTATAATAAAAGGATTTATTGATTAAGTTTCAATAAATCCTTATTTCTTTTTAATATTCTTCTTTCTTTTATTAGGGCTAACATAGCCATTTTTTCTTTTAGTTTGATTATTTGTTTTCTTTTTTGTACTAGTATTTTTATTATTATTTTTATTTTTTGCAGTACTATTTTTATTCGTGGTTTTTTTAGCAGTATTATTTTTCTTTGAAACTTTTTTAGTTTCTTTTGGGGCTTCAATAATCTTATCAAACTTAGTATTTGAGGACAGTTTTGAAGAGCCATTTTTTTCAATTTCAAGTTTTTCCAGTTTACTTAATATAATCCACATTACACCAACTATAATAATTAATAAACATAATGAAATTAAAACAATTAAAATTATATCAATTTTATCAAAATTCTTTTCCAAAATAATCACCCACTCAAATTAAATATATTATAATATAAAAAAGTAAAAAATAATAGTGATTTTACATATATTTACTTTAAATACTGTAAATAATTTGAGTGATTTTACAAAATTTGTTATAATAAAAGTAATAGTGTAGAAGGAGGTCAAAATATGAAAAAAATAATAACATTAATTATTTTTATAGTGTCCTTTTTTTACATAAGTAATGTAAATGCAAGTTCTTATACACACAGAATAAAGATCTTAAATAATCAAACAAATCTAAGAAAAGACCCTGGAGGAACTGATGGAACAAGAATTGGTTTGCTTTACAGAAATGATTATTATGTTTTAAAAGATGATAAAATGTATGATGATATTAACAATCATAAAAGATGTAATGGTGGTTGGTATCATATGACATATTATACTAATGTTGATGGCTATGTATGTAGTGATGATGTTGAACTTGTAATATCCTATAGTACTGATACAGAAAAACCCACAACAGAATGTGAAAAAACTCTAAGTGAAGCTGGATTTCCTTCGAGTTACTGGGGAGGAATATGTAGTTTGAAAGAAAAAAATCCATCATGGACATTTCAACCTGTTAAAATAGAATTAAATTGGGATAGTGTAGTAGAAAAAGAAAGTGAATGTGGAAAGAATTTTATTTCTAAAACAATATATGATGATGAATTTTTTGATGATACATGTAACAAAACATCACCTGGAGGTTATGTAGCACCTTCAAAAATAGCTATAGCTTATTATATGGATCCAAGAAATGCATTTACTGAAAAATATGTTTTTCAATTTTTAGACCAATCATATGATGGAAATTTAAAAGATAATTACCCAAAAGCTGTTGAAACAATTCTTACCGGTACAGCATTTAATGAATATCATACAAGTATAGGAAATAGTTTGAAAGACTTAATTATTGCAGGAAGCATTGATAAAGCAAGTCCAATATCAATAGCATCTAAAATGCGGGTTGAACTAGGCGTAGGCACAAGTCTTGAAAATTTATATAAAGGAATATACGGCGAATTAGAAAATCTTTATTATGGTTATTTTAACTTCTTTAATTTTGGAGTAACAGATGCATGTGTAGCCAAAAAAGGAACAACTTATTGTGGATTGAATTATGCTTATAAGTCTGGTTGGAAAGGTGTAGATGTTGCCATTAATGGAGGGATAGAACAATTTTCAAAAGGTTATATTCAAAAAGGGCAATACACTGGATATTTTCAAAAATTTGATGTTAATAAACTTGAAAATATTGCATCACACCAATATATGACAAATGTATCTGGTGCAATGAGCGAATCAAGTACAGCATTTAGTGCCTATGAAAAAAATAATTTGTTAGATTTAAATTTAATATTTAAGGTTCCCGTATTTAATAATATGAACGCCACAATTACTAATAGTGGTAGTGGTGCAGTAGATAATCCCGAAGATAATGATTCTAAACCAAGTACAATACCAATAAGTACGATTGTTACATCAAGTGGTTATAGATATACATCAAAATATATCTCAAATATAGCAGTTGGTACAGAAGTAAAGGATGTAAAAAGTGATTTAGAATCAGTTGCAGGTAATGCTACAGTAAATATATCTGATAAAGATGGAAATTATGTAACAAGTGGAATTATGAAAACTGGATATAAAGTATCAATAAATAATCAAAGTTCTACCGAAGTACTTGAAGTAATTATAAAAGGTGATACATCAGGTGATGGTGAAATAAATGCCCTAGATTTACTACAAGTTGTAAAATATATTTCTGGTTCATATACTTTAGAAGGAGCTTATAAAGAAGCTGCAGATACATCAGGTGATAATGAAATAAATGCCTTAGATGTTTTACAAATAGTAAAAAATATTTCTGGATCATACCAAATAATTCAATAAAGGAGAGATTTAAGTGAAAAGAATAAAAAAAATTTTTATGGCAATGTTAATTGGTTTATTATTTCCACGTATAGTTAATGCTGCAAGTGGAAGTATAAATATTGCATCTTCATCAACTGTGGTCGTAGGAAATAAAGTTACAGTAACAGTTACAATTTCCAGCGGAACTAAAATGGGAAGTTGGCAAATGTCATTAAATTATGATAAAAGTTATCTACAATTAACAAATAGTACAGCTAGAGATGGTGGAACTTTTATGATTGATTATGCTGAAGATCCTGGAGTTTTGAAAAAAACTTACACGTTTACATTTAAAACATTAAAAAGTGGAACTACAAAGTTATCTGTTGATGGATATAGAGCATATGTATCAAGTGACTTAAGTGCTTTAAGCCTATCCGCAAATACCAAACAAATAAGAATAATAACCCAAGCTGAATTAGAAGCAAGTTATTCAAAAAATAATAATTTAAGTGCCCTAGAAGTTGAAGGATTTACTTTAACTCCAGAATTTAAAACAGATATATTAGAATATTCTGTAGTGGTACCAGAAAATACTAAAGAAGTAAATATTAAAGCAACTGTGCAAGATAAAAGAGCATCAGTAAATGGAATTGGAACACAAGCAGTTAATCCAGGTGCTAATAAATTTTCCGTTGTTGTTAGAGCTCAAAGCGGAGCAGAAAAAACATATGTAATAAATGTTGAAGTAAAAGATGAAAATCCTATAAATGTAACAGTAAATGGTAAAAATTATACTGTAGTAAAAATTAAAGAAAATCTACCAGCTGCAAGTCTTTATACAGAAACCACAATAAATATAAATGGTTTTGAAATACCTGCTTATAAAAATGATAATACTAATTTAGTATTGGTGGGATTAAAAGATGAAGAAGGAAATATTTCATTATATATATATAATAAAGATAAAAATGAATACCAAGAATATAATGAAATTGGTGTTAATAAAATAACTATTTATCCATTAACATCAAACGAAGAAATTAAAGGTTACAAAAAAGATACAATAACAATTAATGGTGTAAAAGTAGATGGATACTATTATACTAAAGATTCTGATTATGTAATTATTTATGGCATCAATGTAGAAACTGGTGATAAAGGATTCTACATGTATGATAAAAAAATGCAATCTTTAATAAAATATAATGATGAATATATAATAGATTTAAATAAAAAAATAGAACTATATTCATATATAATTATTGGTTTTAGTGGAGTATTTATTCTAATGATTATTATCATGATTGCATTAGCAAAAAAAAGGTCGGGAAAGCAAAAGAAACAAAAACCAATTGAAAAAGAAATTAAGAAAAATGTCGACGAAAAAAATGTAATTGAAGAAATTACCTAAAAATACTTTGAACAAGTTGAAAAATATGGTATGCTAAAAATGGATAAAACAATGAATAAAAATTAGATTTGATAGTTAAAATCCAGATGAAAACATTACTGCTTCAGTTAAATTGTTATTTGATTAACACTTGTTATAAGTGTTAATTTTTTTGTATAATAAGTGTAAACAATATATATATTTTAAGGATGCGGTGTTATAATAGATTTTAGAATTAGCGGAGGTACTATGCAAGAAATATATATAAATTTAGATGATTCAGGAAAATTAACTAAAAAAGAGCTATTAAGTGTTTACGGAGGTATTGTATTTTTGTCTAAGAAAGAAAAAGATAAATTTATAACACAGTACCGAAGCATTATAAATGATATAAAATGTAAATATTGTAAAAATAAAAGTACTTGTAATAAAAAATGCCCAGAAATAAAAAACACTAATATAAAAAATAGTGATAAAAGAAGAATTATGAACTACATAAAAAAATATTTTGTTGTGGGACTAATTATAAACAATCAAAATGTTTATGATCATATTATTGAAAATAAAGCTGCTAAAGGAAGGTTTATAGATTACTCATTAAGAAGAATGATAAAAGAAATAATAAACAATCAAATAAGTAATCATAATATTTCTGAAAATAAACCCTTAAAAGTAGTGGTAAATATTGATGAACAAACTACTAAAAGTAATGGTTATTATAATTTACATGATGGATTAGTTGAAGAACTAAAATATGGTATAAGTAATTTTAATTATGCATGTATATATAATCCGATAGTATTTAATGATTTAGATATTAAAATTTCTTATCAAGATTCTGGTAAAAGTTATTTAGTTCAAGCAGCAGACCTAATATCAGGAACTATTCGAAGAGGTGCATTAAATGCCCTAACTAATAATGAAAATATTAACTATGCTTTAGATAATTTTATCAATTATAAAATTATTCTTCCATGAAAAAAAGCTACTTAAAGTAGCTTAATTCCAGTTAGCATGGCGTACATAAAAGCACGCTTAATTATAAATAATCAAAATCTAACTATCGACCTGACAAGATTTCTCTCCGGTAATTTAATATTACACTATATGAAAACATTTGTCAATAATTATGGCTAATATTATTAAATGAACTTTATGGATTTACAATAATTATTTATCTTTTGCTATTATCATACATATATTTCTTTTATTTTTACCAAAATTAGGTTATAATAATTGTACGAGGAGTAAAGTTATATGAATTTAGTAGTAAATAATCATAATGTTTTTTTAATAGTTTTTGTAACTTTTTTAGTTAGTGTATTATTAGTTCCTATAGTAAAAAAAGTCGCTAAACACATTGGAGCAATGGATGTTCCAAATGCCAGAAAAGTTCATAAGGTTCCAATGCCAAGACTTGGGGGATTAGCAATCTATATTGCCTTTTTATTCGGTTATATTTTATATGGTCAAATAAGCACGCAAATGATATCAATTTTAATAGGAAGCTTCCTTCTTATAATCGTCGGAATTTTTGATGATATTAATTCAGTTCCAGCTAAATATAAATTTTTAGTTCAAATTGTTGCAGCAGCAATTGTTGTAATATATGGCAAATTAGGATTCTCTGAATTAACAGTATTTGGATTATCATTTCATTTTCCAATGATTATAAATGATATTTTAGCGATATTTTTTATAGTGGCAATTACAAATGCCATAAACTTAATTGATGGTTTAGATGGTTTATCAAGTGGAATAAGTGCTATTTATTTTTTAACAATAGCCATAATAGCATTAATAACTAATAAAATAGGTGGAATAGATATTATATTGTCATTAATCATGCTTGGTGCAACATTAGGATTTTTATTTCATAATTTTCCACCAGCAAAAATATTTATGGGAGATACAGGAAGTTTATTTTTAGGTTTTATGATTTCTGTTATAGCCTTGTTAGGTTACAAAGTTACAACATTTACATCATTAGTAGTCCCAATAGTAGTACTTGCTATACCAATATTTGATACATTATTTGCTATTTTAAGAAGGTTATTAAAAGGCCAAAGTATAGCAGAGGCTGATAAAGAACATTTTCATCACCAATTATTAAAAATGAAATATAGTACAGTGGCCAGTATATTAATTATTTATGCGATTGATATTACATTTGCAGCCGTATCAATACTTTATGTACTCGGAGATAATCAATTAGCAATAGCGATATATGTAGTACTAATGATTCTTTTACTATTTGTAATACTTAGGACGGATATATTATTTGAACATAAAAAGAAATAAGAGGCAAGAAAATGATTTATATATTTACAATGTTTATTTTAATTTCAATAGTCGGGGTAAGCTTTAAGAATATTAAAAGTATTGATAATGAAGCACTAACACTGGAAAGAACAACAATGATAAATGGTTTTTTTGTGGGGGTAGTTTTATTTAGTCACTTTAATTCGTATGTTATAACCAATTCTTCAATTGATAGTGTCTATTATTTTATATTTAAAATGGGACAATTAATGGTAACAACATTTTTGTTTTATTCGGGGTATGGAATATACGAATCGATAAAAAATAAAAAGAATTACATAAATAATTTTTTTAAGAATAGAATAGTTAAATTATTTGTATCTGTGTTTTTATCGCTTATACTATATATTGTTTTAAACATTATAATAGGCGAAGAATATAGTATTAAAACAATTTTATTATCACCAATAGGCCTTACATCAATAGGTAATAGTAATTGGTTTATTTTTGCCACGTTTTGTATGTATTTTTCAGTACTAATTTCATTTAAAATATTTAAAAAAGATAATTTGAGTGCATTGCTATTATGTTTAATTTTGTCTTTTGGTTATATATTTCTTGTGATGAAATTTCTTGGTTATTCATGGTGGGTAAATACTATTTTATGTTTTAATGCTGGAATGTTTTTCTCATACTTTAAAGAAAGTATATTAAGTTTTTTAAAAAATAATTACCATTATTTTCTAACGTTTGTGTTACTAGTAATTATATTTGCTTTAGCAACAATAAATAATTATAATTATTTTACATATGAAATTATTTCTTTGTCTTTTGTTCTTATTATTGTTTTAATTTCTTTGAAAGTGAAAATTGGTAATAAAATATTATTGTGGCTTGGTAAAAATACTTTTAATATTTATATTTTACAAAGATTATCTTATATACTTTATCAACATCTTGGTCTTGCTAATTATAATATTTATTTATACTTTGGAGTATCAGTTTTAACAACATTTGTATTAACATATTTCTTTGATAAAATATTGAAGAAAGTATATAAATTAGTGATAAAATAAGAAAGTAGGTTGTGTATGAAAAAAGTAGCGCTAATATTTGCGGGTGGAACTGGAAAAAGAATGGGAAAGGATATACCAAAACAATTTTTAAAGATTGCAGATAAAGAAATCATCATTAGAACCATTGAAGTTTTCGAAAATAGTGATTATATTGATGAAATATATATTTCTTGTATTGAAGACTGGATTGATTATTTAAATGATTTATTAATAAAATTTAATATTAAAAAAGTTAAAAAAATAGTTCCTGGAGGAACTACTGGTCAGATGTCAATTTTTAATAGTTTGAATGCTGCTTATGAAAATAATAAAGAAGATGAAGAAACAATAGTTTTAATACATGATGGTGTTAGGCCTTTTATTGATGAAGATTTAATTAAGAGAAATATAGATTGTGTAATTAAAAATGGATGTGCTATTTCATGTGCTCCAGCTATTGAAACGATTTTGTTAGTTGATGAAAATAATAAAGTCGAGAATATAACAGATAGAAATTACTCAAAATTAGCTAGAGCTCCACAAAGTTTCTATTTAAAAGATATTTACCAATTACATTTAAAAGCTCAAAAAGATAAAATGGATAGTTTTATAGATAGTTGTACAATGATGAAATACTATAATAAAAAATTATATATAGTTGAAACAAGTAGTGATAATATAAAGATTACAACTCCAAAAGACTACTATATTGCAAAATGTATTTTTGAAGGAGATGAAGAAAATAATGGATAGGTATTTTGAAGAAGATATTAATTTTTTAATAAAAAATTGTTTATGTTTGAAAGAACTTAAAAATAAAACAATTTTAGTTACTGGTGCTACAGGCTTGGTTGGTTCAACTTTAATCAAAACAATATTGGAATATGCTTCATTTACACATAGTAATATTAAGGTTATTGCATTTGGAAGAAACAAAGAAAAAATGATGAAAATGTTTGAAAAATATGTAAATAATAAAAATTTAAGTGTTTTGGTTGGTGATGTTAATTCTAAAATAGAAATTGAAGAAAACATAGATTACATTATTCATACTGCTGCAGTTACTAAATCTAAAGTATTAAAAGATTGTCCTGTTGAAACTACTTTAACTGCTATTTTGGGAACAAAAAATGTTCTTGATTTGGCTTCTGAAAAACATATTGAAGGAATGGTTTATTTGTCATCAATGGAAGCTTATGGAACATTTGAAAAAAGTTTTACAGTAAACGAAGAAATGCTTGGATATATAGATTTGAAAAATGTAAGAAATGGCTATGCTGAATCTAAAAGAATGTGTGAATTCTTGTGTAATGCTTATTTTACGGAATATAATGTGCCTGTAAAATCTGCAAGATTGGCTCAAACTTTTGGTGCAGGAGTACCTGTAGATGATACAAGAATATTTGCATCTATTGCAAGAGATGTAATAAATAAAGAAAATATTGTTTTACATACAAAAGGTTTAAGTGAAGCTAATTATTGTTATATAAGTGATACTATTAATGCAATTTTAACAATTTTAATTAAAGGAGCAAATGGAGAAACTTATAATATTGCAAATGAAAATTGTCATACAACTATTCGTGATATGGCAAATATGGTATGCGAAAATATTGCGGATGGAAATATTAAAGTAGTTTTTGATATACCTGAAGATATTTCAGTAAATGGATATGCTCCAGATACAAAAATGAAATTAAGTAGTGAAAAATTAAGAGGTTTAGGTTGGAAACCTCAATATGATTTAGAAAATTCATATCAAAGATTAATACTAAGTTATAAAGAGAGAATGAAATAACATGAAAGATAAATTTAGAACCTTTATTAAAAAAGTTTTGTCTGTTTTTAAAATTAAAAATGTTATTGTTTTTGAAAGCAATGCTGATTATTCTGATAATTCACGAGCATTTTATGAATACTTGATTGAAAATAAATATAATAATAAGTATAAAATTTATTGGTTTGTTAATAATCAAAAAGATTTTAAAGATAGGGAATGTAAAAATGTTAAATTTCTTACAATGTGGAAAAATGGTACTAAGAAATCTTTTTTACAATGGATTAAATACTTTCATATAGTTAAGAATGCAAAGTATTTAATATCAAGTAATCGGCAATTACATAAATTAAATAATAAAACTATTTCTATTAATATAAATCATGGAACTCCATTAAAAAGAGTTAAAGATATAGGCGTAGTACCAAAAGATATTGATATGGTTTTAGTTGGTTCTGATTTTTGTGTAAATATGATGAGTAATCAATTGAATTTGCCAAAAGATAAATTTATATGTGTTGGTAATCCTAGAAACGATATAATTTTTAAAGATTCAAATACTATTGAAAAAGTAAAGGAGTATAGTGATTATGATAAAATTATAGTATGGCTTCCAACATTTAGAAAAGCTATGGGATCTGAAAGAAATGACTCAACTTTGAATTTTCCTCTTGGTCTTCCAATTATATATAGTGAAGAAGAATTATTAAAATTAAACGAATATTTGAAAAGAAATAATGTATTAATATTATTTAAACTTCATCCTCATCAAGATACTACTTTATTTAAAGCATCTAGTTTATCAAATATAAAAATTTTAACAGATTCTTATTTAATTGAAAAGGACATTGAACTTACTGAATTATTTAAGATTTCTGATGCATTAATTACTGATTATTCTGGTGTATATTATGATTATTTATTGCTTGATAATATAATAGGATTTACAGTTGATGATTTTGAAGATTATAAGAATAAAAAAGGATTTGTATTTGATAATATTCAAGATTATATGGCTGGCGAAAAAATAAAAAACATTGAAGATTTATATGTGTTTATAGATAACGTAATAAAAAATAATGATTTGTATAAAAAAGAAAGAAATGAAATGAAAAATAAATTTAATAAATATTTAGATGCAAAATCTTCAGAAAGGTTGGCAAAATATTTAAAATTATAATGAAGAAGGTGAAATGTTGAGAACTAAAAACACTTTGAAAACGTTTTTATATGGTATATTTTTTACATCAATTATTGCAATTTTAGGTTTAGTAAAAACTAAAATTCTTTTGTCGTGTTTAGGCGATGAATATGTTGGGGTTTATCAACTTTTTTACCAAATATATCTTTATTTATCAATAGTTGATGGTGGCATTGGTGCAAGTGTTACTTATCAATTATATAAACCAATAAGTAGTAATAATACTAAGAAAATTAATAGAATAATTGAAGGCTCTAGAAGATATTTTAATAAAATTGGTATTTTTGTAATTTTGCTTGGGCTTCTTATATCGTTTGAAATAATGTTTTTTATAAAAGAAACTACTATTAGTGTATTATATATAAAGGTATGTTTTATATTATATATTATTTCAAGTGCTATTTCATATTTTACAATTTCACATGCTTTACTATATGAGGCAGAACAAAAATTATATAAATCAAGTAATTTAAATCATATGCTTTCTATTGCTGAAAGTATTGTAGCCATTATAATTGCTAAATTAGGTGGTAAATTGTTAATAATTTTAACTTCTTTTGTAATTTTAAGTTTTATTAAATGTACTATATTAGTATTACAATCTCGAAAAGATCATAAGTATCTAAAAAGAGTTGATAATCCTGATTTTTCGTTTAAAAAAGATGCTAATAGTTTAATTGTTAATAAAATAAATACTCTTATTTTTGAAAATTCAAATATTTTGATTGTATCAAAGTTTTTGGGCTTAAAAATAGTTATTGTATATAATGCTTATAATCAAATTGTAACTATGATTAAACAAATGATTCAAAGGTTAAGTGCTGCTTTATTACCAAGTGTAGGTAATTTATTGGTATCGGAAAAGGAAAAGGCTAGAAATATTTTTGTTGAACTTAATTCATTATTATTTTATTTAGCTAATCTTTTAGTAATACCTATTTTCTTTATGCTAACACCTTTTATTGGGCTTTGGTATGGAAGTGAATATGAAAGTACACAATTAGTATGCTTATTATTTTCTATGTTGTTATATATTGAAATTATTAGAATTTCATTAGAAACGTATGTAAAAGCTGCTGGAGAATTTAAAAAAATAAAAAATTGTGGTATATATCAAAGTGTTGTTTGTTTATCTCTTTCTTTAATACTTGTAAATAAATTTGGTATAGCAGGAATTTTATTTGCAACATTGTTTGCTTTTATAACTGGTACATTTATGCAGTATCCAAAAATAATTTGTAAGCAAATAATTAATGATAAGACTAAAAACTATTATTTAAAAGTTGTTAAATATTTATTGGGGTTATTTATTAGTTTTGGAATAATTTACTTTGTTGATAGTCGTATTTATATTGCATCTTTGATAACTTGGGGATTAAAGGGAGTCTTATTATTTACTATTAATTTTGTAATTACTAGTTTATATTACTGTTTAATTAAAGAAACATATTTTTTTGAAAGAATTAAATTCTTATTAAAAAAGAAAACTAAATCAAATTAGAAATAATTTGTATTTAGGTTGCTAAAAATTTTTAAATATAGTATAATGGGGATGCTATTGTTAGCTAAGTTAAGGAGTGTTATAGTGAAGAAAAGTGAAAGGTTCATATATGTTTATTTTCTACTTTTGCCAATTATTGATTTATTTACGTCTTTAATGACTAGATTTACAAATATTGGTGTAACTCCTGGAATAGTTTTTAAAGGAATAACTTTAATGGGTTGCATAGTGTATTTATTCTTTTTCAGTAAAAGTAAATATAAAATAAAATCGATTATTTATCTGTTTGTTTTACTTTTTTTTGGAATAATATATCTTTTAAGTAAGAATTATGAATATAGTTTAAATATTATTTTTACTGAATTGAAGTACGCTTTTAAATATTTTTATTTTCCGGTTGTTTTGTGTGGGATGCTAAATGTATTTGATGATTTTAAATTTTCTAAAGAGTTAGTTGTTAAAGTTTTGGTTTCTAACACTATTATATATACATTATTAATGATTGTTCCTTATATTACTTCAACTGGATTTAATTCATATAGTATGTATTGGATTTATAAAGGAGAGACTGGATGGTTTTATTCTGCTAATGAAATTGGAGCTATTTTAACTTTATTAGCAATTTCAATTTATTATATATTAAACTATAGAAGTAAAAAATATTTGCCAATTATTTTTTTGTTAATGGTATCTTTAGCAATTATTGGTACTAAAGTAAGCTTTATTGGTTTAGTAATAATGACTATTCTTTGTTTGGTAGCAACATTGCTTAATCAAAAGAGAAATGCTATTAAATCTTGTTTGCTTGTTATTGTTTTTTTCATAGTGTCTTTGTTTTTTTCTCCAACATTTGATAACTTTATGTCATTAAAAGATAATTCTAATGGAAATACTCAAATAAATAATAAACCTAATAACAATAATGATTCAAATAATGGTATTAATGATAATATCAAAGAGGATGTAAAGAAAAAATTTAAGAAATTGGAAGATTTAATTCCGATGCATTTTATAACTAATAATTTAAAACTAATTTTAAGTGATAGAGATGTATTTTTACTAGATAATTTAAATGTTTATGTTGCATCTAATACTGAAGATAAATTATTTGGTTTAGGATGGGAAAATAGACCTGATATTGATTATACTTTTTCAAAAAAAGTAATTGAAATAGATGTTGCTGATATTTTTGTTCATTATGGTATTGTTGGATTTTTTATTTATTTTTTACCATTATTATATTGTTTTATTTTAGGCATTAAAAATATTAAATTCTTTAATACTGAATCATGGTTAGCTATATTAACATTTATGTTACAGATAGGTATTTCTTTATTAGCTGGTCATATTTTATCAGCTCCTACTGTTTCTATATATTTAATACTGATGATTGGCCTAACTATGGTTACAGTGCGAGATAATAAGGAGTTAACATGAAAAAAATAACCATTTTAGCTTTACATTTAAATTATGGCGGTGTTGAAAAATATATTTCATCACTATGTAAAATGCTTGAGGATACATATGAAATTGAATTGGTTGTCACTTATAAGTGTAATCCAGCTTTTGAATTTAGTAATAAAATCAAAATAAAATATTTAATTGATGAAATGCCTAATAAAGAACAATTTAAAAGTTTTTTAAGAGATAAAAAAATATTTAAGACTTTAAAAGAAGGTATTAAATCAGTAAAGATTTTATTTTTAA
>ENA-ORSI01001291-ORSI01001291.1-human-gut-metagenome-genome-assembly--contig:-NODE-1291-length-22342-cov-19.558263_pt1 | contig 22342 bp, 18 predicted proteins | sample MGYA00242187_ERZ509154 | MGnify/ENA primary metagenome ERZ509154 (study PRJEB26280, sample SAMEA2338627) | human gut metagenome | biome: human gut; feature: human-associated habitat; material: faeces...
ACAACAAAAGTAATCATTCCAACCGTATTTCCTTTTATTGCGCAAATCTAAGGGAACGTAGTGAAGAATCTTGAAAACAGCTCTTTGTGTATTGAGATCCTTCACTTCGTTCAGGATGACATTGCGTTTTGATTATACTTTTCTATTTTGAGACAGCCTCATTGTTTGATAATAGGCTGACCGGAGCCGCTTATTGGGCCAGTCCGTTGATTTCGTCCAGGTTCTTTTGGATGTCGGCGTCGGTGAGCGAGTAGTTCACCAGGTCGCCTGCCAGGAATTTGTCGTACGAGGCCATATCGATGAGGCCATGTCCAGAGAGATTGAACAGGATGACTTTTTCTTCACCTGTTTCCTTGCACTTGTTGGCCTCGCGGATGGTGGCGGCGATGGCGTGGCACGATTCGGGCGCCGGGATGATGCCTTCGACACGGGCAAATAGACAGCCGGCATCGAACGACTCCAGCTGCTGGATGTCGACAGCTTCCATCATGTGGTCCTTCAGTAACTGTGAAACGATGACACCGGCACCGTGGTAACGCAGTCCGCCTGCATGGATATTGGCAGGGGCAAAGTTGTGTCCCAGGGTGAACATGGGCAACAACGGCGTGTAGCCGGCCTCGTCACCGTAGTCGTACTGGAACTTGCCTCGCGTCAGCTTGGGACAGGAAGCAGGTTCGGCTGCAATGAATCGGGTTGTCTTTCCTTCCAGAATGTTGTGACGCATGAAGGGGAAGGAGATGCCGCCGAAGTTGGAACCTCCGCCGAAGCAGGCAATCACCATGTCGGGATATTCGCCGGCCATGGCCATCTGCTTTTCCGCTTCCAGGCCGATGATGGTCTGGTGCAGGGTGACGTGGCTCAGGACAGATCCCAAGGTGTATTTGCAGTTGGGCGTGGTGCGGGCCAGTTCGATAGCCTCGGAGATGGCTGTTCCCAGTGAGCCCTGATGGTTGGGGTGGGCCGTCAGGATGTCTTTTCCTGCACGGGTCGACATGGACGGCGAGGGGGTGACCTGCGCGCCATAGGTCTGCATGATGCTGCGGCGGTAAGGTTTCTGCTCATAGCTGATCTTTACCTGATAGACGGCGGCTTCCAGTCCGAAGAGTCGGGCGGCATAGGCCAGGGCGGCTCCCCATTGTCCGGCGCCGGTCTCGGTTGTCACGTTGGTCACGCCTTCTTTCTTGCAGTAATAGGCCTGTGGCAGGGCGGAGTTCAGCTTGTGCGATCCCATAGGGCTGACGCTCTCGTTCTTGAAATAGATGTGTGCCGGTGTGCCCAGTGCCTCTTCCAGTCCGTAGGCACGTACCAACGGCGTGCTGCGGTAATACTTGTACATGTCGCGCACTTCTTCGGGGATTTCGATCCAGGAATCCGTCTGGTTCAGCTCCTGGTGACACAGCTCTTTGGCGAAGATGGGGTAGAGGTCTTCGGCTTTCAGCGGCTGGCGGGTGGCTGGGTTCAGAGGTGGCATGGGCTTGTTCACCATGTCGGCCTGTATGTTGTACCAATATTGTGGAATTTCGTCTTCCGTCAGGATAAATCTTTTTGTTCGTTTGCTCATAGTGGTTAGTTTTTAAAATTTGTGCGTCCAAATGTATGGATTATTTTTAAATATCTGTCTTTTTTCTATAATTATTTTGTTTGTTATGTCGTTTTTGTTGTTTGAAGACGCTGCCGGCTTACCTTTCGACTTGTTTATTTCCTGCAGTTTCGCTTGGTGTTCCCCTTGATTTTTCGTTTCTTTGTCTGGTGCAATCCAGAATCTTTCCAACATTGCACGTTACATTTGTTGCCATGAAGATATTAGTAGTAGAAGACGAGCAGGACTTGCGTGAAACCATCCGCACTTCGCTCCTGAAAGAAAAATTTGTGGTCGAGACTGCCGCAGACTATCATTCGGCATTCGACAAGATCAATGACTATGATTACGACTGCATTCTGCTGGACATCATGCTGCCGGGCGGAAGCGGTCTGGACCTGCTGCGTGAGCTGAAGCGCTTGCACCGCAGCGACAGTGTGCTCATCATTTCGGCCAAGGATTCGCTGGACGACAAGGTCGACGGGCTGGAACTGGGAGCTGACGACTATCTGACGAAGCCTTTCCACCTGGCCGAACTCAACGCCCGCGTGAAGTCGCTGATACGCCGCCGGCAGAACAACGGCGATACCAGTGTGACCATGGGCAACCTGGTACTCTACCCTGACAAACGGCAGGCCGAGGTGGACGGCGTCCCCATGCAGCTCAATCGCAAGGAATTTGACCTGCTCTATTATTTTGTAGTCAATCCCAACCGGGTCATCAACCGCATGAGCCTGGCTGAATCTGTCTGGGGGGATAACATCGACCAGGCTGATTCGCTCGATTTCATCTATTCGCAGGTCAAGAACCTGCGTAAAAAAATGAAGCAGGCTGGGGCGACGGTGGAGGTGAAGGCTGTTTACGGTTTCGGTTACAAGCTGTCGGAAGTATGAAGCTGCTTCATTATACCTATCGCAAGCTCTCCCTCTGGCTGCTGGGATTGATGGCTGTGTGGGGTGTGTTGTTCTATTACACTATTATGTACGAAGTAATGGACGAGACCGATGACACGCTGGAAAACTATGCTCAGATTATCATCAACAATGCTCTTTACGACCCTTCGACGCTGGAGACCGAAGGCAACCTGATGTCCTTTTACTATTTCCACCCCATTTCGGTAGAGGAGGGGGAAGACTATCGCGACATGTTCTACGATTCGCTGGTCTATGTGGAGAGCGAGGACGAGCACGAGCCGGTACGCGTTTACCGCACGGCTTTCCGCATGCCCGACGGACAGTTTTACGAACTGGAACTGATGATATCCACCTTGGAGCGCGACGATATGGTCAATGCGATGTTCTGGTACCTGGCGGCGTTGTTCGTTCTGTTCCTTTGTTGTACGGCTGTCGGTACACGGCTCATTCTTCAGAAGATATTCCGACCCATGAATAGGCTGATGGACTGGTTGCAGCGGTTGCATCCCGGGGCAGAGGTACCGCCGTTGGACAACGATACCGGTATCCGCGAATTCCGCCTGCTGGGCGATGTGGCCTGTGACATGGCCAACCGCAGCCACAAGGCCTACGAGGAGCAGAAGCAGTTCATCGAGAACGCCTCGCACGAGTTGCAGACTCCGCTGGCCATTGCCCGCGGCAAGCTGGAACTGCTGGCAGAAAGCGACGGCATGACCGAAGAGCAACTGAAGGAGATTGATTCCATTTATGCCACCCTGGGACGGGCCGTGAAGCTGAACAGAGCCTTGCTGCTGCTTTCGCGCATCGAGAACGGACAGTATGCCGAGACGGAAGACGTATCGGTGGACGAGTTGCTGGACGAGCTGTTGCCCGACTTGATGGACATCTACGAGCATAAGCAGATCCGGCTGGAACGGTTGAAGGGAGACGCTCCTTTCGTGATACGTTGCAACGCTTCGCTGGCCCATATTCTTGTCACGAATCTGGTGAAGAACGCCCTTCTCCATAATTTGGATGGAGGAAGATTGGTGGTGCAGACTACTCCCGTATCGCTGGTAGTGAAGAACAGCGGAACGGCTCCGCTGGACGAGGCCATGTTGTTCAAACGCTTTGCCCACAGCGTGGACCGCAAGAAGGAGTCCACCGGACTGGGGTTGGCCATCAGCGAGGCCATTGCTTCGGGCTGTTCGCTCCATCTGTCCTATCAGTGGGAAGACGGTATGCATGTCTTTTCGCTGGTTAAATAGTGTAAAAAATCGGGACATGTTCTGTTTTTCCCGATTTTTTCCCAATTTGCCTGCTTCCTTTGCATCATAAACGATAACAAAGAAAGTATTAACTCATAAAAAGAAGAAAGAAGATGAAAAAGATGATTGCCTTCCTGATGGTGATGGTGTTGACCGTACAGCTCGGTTTTGCCCGCGATGTGATTACAATGGATCCCAAAGAACTGCCGGCTGCGGCCCAGACTTTCTTGAAACAATATTTCGGCAATCGGCAGATTTCCTATATAAAGGTGGAAAGTGAATTCCTCTCGAAGAAATATGAGGTGGTGATGACCGACCGTACGAAGATTGAGTTCGACGGCAAGGGCAACTGGGAAGAAGTGGATTGCAAGCGGGCTGAACTGCCCAAAACGTTGGTTCCGGCGTATATACAGCAATATGTCAACGCACAATATCCGGGAGTCATTTATCACAAGATTGAGCGCGACCGCGGTGAGGTCGAAGTGGAACTGAGTAACCGTCTTTCACTGAAGTTCAACAAGAAGGGACAGCTGATAGACATAGATGACTGACCTGGTTAGGTTTCTCTTTGAAGTAGGGTGAAGAAAAAGACCCGTTTTCAACAGTTGTTTGCCCAGCTTAAAGCATCCGTTTTCCCAGCTCAAATGAATTGTTTAAGCTGGGTAAACGGATTGTTTAGGCTGGGCAAAATGTTGATTTTCTCTGCTTAAATGGAAGAGAAATTATGATGACATTGTCTTTACTTTTATCTTTATTTTTTTAGTATATTGCTTTAAGCCTTTGCGGTGTCCCTGCAAGGCTGTTGCTGTGATGTCCCGTTACATCGGGTGGTAGTCCTTGGCCAGTCCGCCTTCGCTGGTTTCCTTGTAGAGCGAGGGCAGGTCGTTGCCGGTCTGTTTCATCACTTCCACCACCTTGTCGAACGACACGCGGTGCATGCCGTCGGTGAACGATGAGTAGAGGTTGGCGTCCAGCGCACGGGCGGCGGCATAGGCGTTGCGCTCGATGCAGGGTATCTGTACCAGTCCGCACACAGGGTCGCAGGTCATGCCCAGGTGGTGCTCCAGACCCATCTCTGCTGCATATTCAATCTGGGCCGGGCTTCCGCCGAACAGCTGGTTGGCAGCGGCCGAGGCCATGGAGCAGGCGGTACCCACTTCGGCCTGGCATCCGGCTTCGGCTCCCGAGATGGAGGCGTTCTGCTTCACGATGTTGCCGATGAGTCCGGCTGTGGCCAGCGCGCGCAGGATGCGGATGTCGGTGAATTCGCGGCTCTTCTGCAGGTGGTAGAGAACGGCGGGAACCACGCCGCACGAACCGCAGGTAGGGGCCGTCACAATGGTGCCTCCGGCGGCATTTTCTTCACTGACGGCCAGGGCGTAGGCAAAGACCAGTCCGCGGCTTTGGAGCGAAGCCTTGTAACCGCTGGCGCGGATGAAGTAGGTCGATGCCTTGCGGCGCAGGTTCAAGGGGCCGGGCAGCACGCCTTCACTGTCCAGTCCGCGGTGGATGGCTTCCTTCATGGTGGTCCACACTTCGGCCAGATAGTCCCAGATGTCGCTTTCCTCGCATTCCTTTACGTACTCCCAGTAGCTCTTGCCCGTACGTTCGCACCAGTGCAGGGTTTCTGTCAGGTGGTTCATTTCGTAGACATCGGGCGTGTTGACCGACGCGTCGCCGTCATTTTCTTCAGCCAGGGCGCCTCCGCCGATACTGAATACCGTCCACGAGTCGGTCTCCTTGCCTTCGGCATCCACAGATACGAACTTCATGCCGTTGGGGTGGAAGGGCAGGAAGATTTTGGGCTCCCAGATGATTTCTACCGGTGCGGCGGGTTGCAGAGTTTCGGTGATGGCCACGTTGGTCATGTGGCCTTTACCCGTGGCAGCCAGGCTGCCGTATAGGGTTACTTTGAAGCCGGCGGCTTCGGGATGTCGTTTCAGGAAGATTTCGGCAGCCTTGCGCGGTCCCATGGTGTGACTGCTCGAAGGTCCGGTGCCGATGCGGTAAAGTTCTTTGATTGATTTCATAGGTCGTCTATGGTTATGGATTCTTGATTTGATTAGTTATTCTAAGTCGACTACGGTGATGCCTGCTCCGCCGAACTGTACATGCTCGTCCTGGAAGTGGCGTACGCCGGGCACGGTCTGCAGGTATTGCCGGATGAGGGTGCGCAGGATGCCTGTCCCTGTTCCGTGCAGGATGCGGACACGCGGTACGCCTACCAGGATGGCGTCGTCGATGAAGTAGGTCACTGCCTGCAGGGCCTCGTCGCCTCGCATGCCGCGCACGTCGATGTCCTGCTTGAAGGCGAGCTTCTTCTCGTACATACTGTCCTGCGTCTGGCTGCTGAGGAAGGTGGCCTTGGCGTTGGTCGGAGTGGTCTGCGGTCGGGCCTGTGTCACTTCCAGGCGGTCCAGGCGGACAGTAGTCTTCAGGCTTCCGAAGGCCACGACGGCACTCTTCCCGCCCACTTCCATCACTTCGCCCACAGCGGTCTGCCCCTTGATGCGGACACTGCAGCCGGGCACGATGGCCTTGAGGCGTTCGGCTTCCTGGCGTGCCTGACGGGCGGCTTGTTCTTCGGGTGACAGGGCCGGGGTTTCAGCCTTGCGGTTCTTCTTTTCCTTTTTGCGGTTCTGCTTCTCCTTCAGCTTCTCCATCTTGCGGGCTATCTTCTCTTCCAGTTCGCGGCCGGTCTGTTCCTCGAGGTTCTCGCGGAAGTCGGTCAGCTCCTGGCGTGCCTGGCGGGTCTTTTCTTTCTCGGCCTGCGACTCCTTGATGGTGCGTATGGTGTTCTCGATGCGTGCGTTGGCTTCCTGCATCAGCTGCTCGGCCTCTTCGCGCGCCTTCTTCAGTATCTCTTTCCTTTCTTTCTGCAGCGATTCCATCTCGGCCTGGTAGCGGGCGATGGTTTCTTCCATCTGCTTCTCGCGCTGGCGGATGTTCTGTCGCTTGGTTTCCCAGTAGCGCTTGTCGCGGACGATGTCCTGCAGGTACTTGTCACTCTGGATGTATTCGCTGCCCACGATTTCGGATGCATCGGCGATGACGTCCTCGGGCAGACCTATCTTGCGGGCAATTTCCACGGCGAACGAGCTGCCCGGGTTGCCTATCTGCAGCTGGAAGAGGGCCTGCATCAGGTGTCGGTCATAGAGCATGGCTCCGTTTACCACCCCTTCGTGGTTCTCGGCGAAGTGCTTCAGATTCTGGTAGTGAGTAGTGATGACACCGAAGGCCCGCTTCTGGTTGAACCGCTTCAGCACCGCTTCGGCAATGGCACCACCTATCTGTGGCTCCGTGCCGCCGCCGAATTCGTCGATGAGGATGAGGCTCCGCTCGTTGCACTGCTTCATCATGATTTTCAAGTTCGTCAGGTGTGACGAGTAGGTACTCAGGTCGTCCTCGATGGACTGCTCGTCACCGATGTCGATGAAGATGCTGCTGAAGATGCCCGCATGGCTGCGTTCGTGCATGGGGACGGGCAGTCCGCATTGCAGCATGTACTGCAGCAGTCCGACGGTCTTCAGGCAGACCGACTTGCCGCCGGCGTTGGGGCCGGAGATGATGAGGATGCGCTGCTTGTCGTTCAGTTCGATGTCCAGCGGCACCACTTTCTTGCCGTGGCGGGCCAGCGACAGTTGTAGGAGCGGATGCACGGCCATGGTCCAGTCGATGACCTGCCGGTCCTCGACCACAGGCTTCAGGGCCGAGGTCTGCAAGGCCAGCAGGGCCTTGGCGCGGATGAAGTCTATCTCGGCCAGAAATTCGTAGGACAGCAGTACGTCGGGAATCTGCGGGCGCATCCGGTTGGAGAAGTCCGTCAGGATGCGGATGATTTCGCGTCGTTCGTCGCTCTCCAGCTCGCGGATGCGGTTGTTGGCCTCCACCACCTCGGCCGGCTCGATGAATACCGTCTTTCCGCTGGCCGATTCGTCGTGGACGATGCCTCTTATCTTCCGTTTCAGAGCGGGAGCCACAGGGATTACCAGTCGGCCGTCGCGCATGGTGGGGGTCACGTCCTTGTCTACCACACCTTCGCTCTGTGCGTTGCGCAGGATGCTGTTCAGCGAGCGCGAGATGCTGCCCATGGTCGAGGCCAGCTCGCGGCGGATGCGCGCCAGTTCGGGTGATGCGTTGTCCTTGATTTTTCCGTAGGGCGACAGTATTTCGTTGATGCGGGCGATGAGTTGCGGAAATACGTTGATGTCGCCGGCCAGCCTGTTCAGGCGGGGATAGGGGATGTTCTCCTCTTCCGTTTCCTGCCCGTCATTGCCTGTCGCCTTCAGGAAGCGCACGATGTCGCGGATGGTTTCCAGCGAACGGCGCAGGTCGAATAGTTCCTGCTCGTCCAGATACATGCCTTCCACTCGTATGCGCCGCAGGGCCGGGCGTACGTCAAAGAAGTATTGTGCCGGAAAATTGTCTTCTTCCTGCAGGATATGTATGAATTCGTCGGTCTGTTCCAGTCGTTCGTTCACTTCACTGAAGTGGTCGGTGAAGGTCATTTCCGTCACCCGTTCCTCACCCAGTGGGCTGAGGCATTTTTCCTTCAGCAGCTGTCTGATCTGGTCGAAACCTATCTTTTGTTCAAAGTTTTGTGGATATATCATGGGCTTATCCTGTTATTTTGCGTACAAAAGTACGATTAATCCATGAAAAAACAGGCAATAAGTTTGCAGATTTAAAAATGATTTGTACCTTTGCACCGCCTAAGAAAAACAGAGGCACTCCTCCGATGGAGTTTTGGAGAGGTGGCAGAGTGGTCGATTGCGGCGGTCTTGAAAACCGTTGTGCTGCGAGGCACCCGGGGTTCGAATCCCTGTCTCTCCGCAATACACATTGAGTGTCAAAGGCTTACGGAAAGCGTACACGAAAATGTACACGAAACGCCCTGAATTTTCACAATTCGGGGCGTTTTTGTGTCTAAAATGCCGTGTACATTCGTGTACACCCGTGTACATGAAAAAGCCCCGACACAAAGCCGGGGCGCATTGTTCCCCAATGCAACTTTGGGGCTTCGCAACAATGTGGTGCAAAGGTAGTGAAGATTTCACAGAATCTTTCTTATCCCTGCAAGAATCTTCTTTATCCAATTGATTATTGGCGTTCTTTTCAAGTAAAGCAAGACCGCAACGGCAATCAAAGATATGTAAAAGATGTATCGCCATCGGTACGGGTCGGGGGTTGGTTCTTGGCTTTGCTGAACATTCGTTTCGTTTCTTCCTACATTGGCGGCACTTTCGGTTTCCTTGCTTTCGCTCGATTCCTCGCTTTCGCCTTTTTCTTCAACATCGGATTCAATGACCGTTTGTTTGATGGACTTAACTGCACCTTTGATGTTCCCGACATTATGCAAATCCGCATTTGCCGGATATGATTGCGGCATCGCCCTTGAAGATGTATCATCATGCTTGCCACTATCAACCGACACGACATTATTTATATTGTCGGGCATGGGTGGATAAAAATCTATCTCCGTAATGGTAATTTTACCATGTTGGGTTCGGGTCGTATCAACGAACTTGTCCGTCTTGGCATTCGCTTCTTTCGCTATTGCCGTACTATCAATTCGGACTTCTTGTTTAGTCTGCTGGACTTTCCTTGCAGTACCACAAGACGCAAGCAATACAAGCCCCAAGACCGGGGCAACAATCTTTTTCATGTCATATCGTTTTAATGTCATTTAATCGGTTAAGCCATCCTTTCAAAAACCTTTTGTTGGTGTGCTTCATCAATTCGGATTCCGTTGCCTTTCGACCAATCTTCTTTTCATACTTCTTAATGCTCGATTCTGTTATGTCATTGAAAAACTTAACACGGGCTTTGAAGATTGCATCAAAGAGTTGGTCAGGGTCGGCAAAGTTCACCGCCGATAAAGTCTTGTCGCCGACAATGCCATCATCAACGACCCCAAGTAATCTTTGAGGAATGACAATGCCGTGCTTTCCCGACCCCCATACCCAATCAACAAGGATGTTGGCGACCTTTTGCGATTGGATTTGGTCGGCTTTCCATCTATCCCAAAAATGGGGCTTCAACACCCGGTCACGGACATCATCAACCGAAAGCAATTTCAGGTCTTTAACGTCAATATCCCCGTCACCGTCCTTGTCATAACCCACATTGCGCCATGTGGCGATTGTCACACCCTTGTTTGTTGCGCCCCCTGCATCTGCCGGGTCATTTGCAAAACCGCCCTCCCATTTAAGGATAAAGGGCAATAAAACATCAATCTTTGCCATCTTTTACCGATAATTGAGTTGCTATTTGTAAGCCGCCCTTGCGTATTTCCTTGCCCACCAATTGCCGTTGCATCAATTTGCCGTTGCAATAGGACAAGCCCAATAACCCAATGGGCGTTTCTTTGCAGTCATAAAGGACAATCAATGCTATTTCATTGACATTGTTTGCCTTAAACTTGTAGTAAAGCCGTTCATCAACAAGCCGCACATCTTCAAGATTGCCATAAAAGAATCCATCACGCAATGTCTTGACAATAAGTTTGTACTTCGACAAATTGAAATCCGAATACTCATCATCTACATGAAAGATGCTGTCGCGCACTTCTTCCATCCGCATTGAACCATACAAGAAAGGCAAGCCCGTTCCAAGATTCTTGCTTCCGTTGTGCAATTCGATAAGCCATGCGCGGTCGGCATCCGCTGTTGAACGCAATTTTGACAAGATGTTGTTGATTTCCGTGTCAGACTTCAAACGGGTTTCAATCAGATTGTTGTGTTCCTCTGTTTGTATCTTCGTAATGCGTTCAAGCAAATACTTTGGATTGAGTGCAAAGAAAACGACATATCCGCCCAATAGCACAAGGAACAAGCCCTTGACTATTGAAAAGAAACCGTACTTTTTTTGAAGATTGAGCAACTTGTGAAGCCACCCAATACCTTTATCCATCTGTTGTTCCATATCAGGTGAATTGAAAACACTTGCCGACTTTGACAATAGTTGTGTCAATTGGGTATAAACGAATAGGCGGCAACCCTTTTTCCGCACGGCTTGCATTCATTGACGGCAAATTGGTTTCGGCTTTCTGAATAGCCCCAATAAGTATGTCAGACCCGGTAAAACAAGACCGTCTTTCCCCGGCGGGCGTGCCGTCGGGATTCTTCGTATAAAAGTCACCGTCCTTGTCTGCTTCCTCATTGAATGTGGCAAGGACAACTTGCATTTGCATTCTCAACCCGGATGAATTTTTGCCCGGAAACTTCGTTGGTTGGATAATGACCTTTTCAATCAGAATCCGGCGACCGAACAAATCTTCAATGTCGATACCCTTACCAATAACAACATCCGATTCGACACCAAGTTCACAAAACTTTGCCATTGTCTGTAAGTGTTTAATTAGACAAATCTTCTATCAAGACCGCATCCAAATCTTCCGTAAACTGCAAATACTCCTTGTATTCATCAACTGCACTTTCGTTCACGGCAACGCCAAGAACGTGTTTGTTGTAGGAATTAACAAGGTCAAATTCTGCCGTTTCGTCAATGACCGAACGGATAACGACCCGTTTAACATTCTCTTTTGTGGCTTTATTGTAGCCACGCACTTCATAGCACTTCCACCCGATTTGGGTTTCTTCTTCTTGCCCCTCTGGTATGCCCATTTCGGGTTCTATATTCAAGCGGTAAAGCCAAGAACCGTCATTGTCATACTCCAAAACGGCGGGTTTCCCGTGCGCCATATCATAGTGCGCATTAGGTTCTATTAAATCTAATTTCATACGGAAATGTTTTTGAAAGTTTGTTCATTAAATTGAGTGAATCACAATACTTGCACCATCCCCACCAACTGCATATTTGCTGCTTGTAATCTTCTTTGCTTGGAACAATCTTGCGCTTGTTCAATTTTGCCACCCGGCGGCAAAGTTTCTGCTTGATAGACTTTCGCAACAATGTATGCGTATGGTAAAAGACATATCCCAAAAAGTCAATTCCCCTTGAATCAACGGGAAAGACTTGGTAATTGCGTTTTACACGCAACTTTAACCCTTTCAGGTAAGCCCGGATTTCGTGTAACAATTCATGCAATACTTCTTTGTTGGGTGCAAGAATGACTATATCATCGGCATATCGCCAATAATACTTCACACGCTTGGTTTCTTTCAACCAATGGTCGAAATAAGCCAAGACAAGGTTTGCAAAATACTGACTTAAATAATTGCCTATCGGCACGCCCTTTTCATCATCGACCGAATCAATGATTTCATCAAGCAATGCCAATAAGCGATTATCTTTTATTTTCCGCCTGACAATGCCTTTCAAGACATCATGGTGGATTGACGGATAAAACTTCTTTATGTCAATTTTCAGGCAATAGCGTGTTCCGTCCGGGTCTTGCTTCAATGCTTGTTTGACATCCTTTGCGCACTTGTGGATTCCACGATTCTTGATACAAGAATATGTGTTCTTGTTGAAGATGGAAACCCATATCGGTTCAAGGACGTTCATAATGGCATGGTGCAAGATACGGTCGGGATAATACGGCAATCGGTAAATTAGCCTTTCTTTCGGTTCATATATGGTGAAAACATGATATTTGGATGTTTTGAATGTGCCGTTTTTCAAACTTTCGTGCAAGGCAATGATATTGGCATCCCGGTTCTTATCGTGTATCTGCACACCATAAGAACGCAACTTGCCTTTCCTTGCCTTTTCATCGGCAAGACGCAAGTTTTCAATGCTTATTACCCGGTCAAACAAATTGCCAATCCGTTTCATTGTCCTTTAAGTTTGCTTGTATATTAGGATTCTTCGAGTTGCCCCTACCAAAACCGTTTTACCTAATTTGTTTTTTGCCGTTGGGGATTATTGCCCCAACTCATGCAACCCCGGTCGGGCTGCTTTTGTGGCAAGGTTTCCGATATGCAACTATATTTTTACAAGCATAGCTGAGAACCGATATTCGCATTCGTATTCGTAGCCGTATTATTCGTATTCGCATACACGAACCCTGCATTCGCACCATTATTCGCATTACCGCTGAACAAAACGCCACGACATCGGACAACCTTTGTTTTATTTTTCATCCAAATTCCAAAATCATATTTGCCATTCGATTTGACGATTTAAGCCGCTTCGATTTGCGGATAAAAGCAAAGCCGAGAACCGAAATGCGCATTCGTAGACGTAGCCGTAGAATTCGTATACGCAGACACGAACCCCGCAGTCGCACCATTATGCGCATGACCGCCGAACAAAACGCCACGTTCCGAAACTCCACTTGCCGGAATGTTGGTATAGAAGTAATCACAAAAATATGTGGTCGAACCCGCACCGACTTCAAGCGGCATGATTTCGCCATCCTCACCAAGAATCATCTTCTTCACATATCCCTCTTTTCTTGGCAAGTTGCCACGCAATTCATAGTTGGTTGTGCCGGAACTTGTGAATGCCGCCGGGTCGTCACAAACGTAAAATTCAGAAAGTCCGCCATCGGCTTCACTCTGAATAAGACATTTGCAACCATCCGTCCACTTCCATATATGCCCAAACGGGTTTTCTACACCACGGTAAGACGGCACTTGCACAACCGTGCGTGTCACGGGCGTGAAATAGGTTGTGTTTGTCAATGCCGTTCCTGCCGCTGCATTTGCTTTGCAAGTGTATAGCAAATCACCTTGCGAAACATATTGCCCGGTGGTGTATGCGGTTGCGGCACTATATTCACCCTTGTAGTTGGCTTCACCGCTTGCGTCATATTCAAATGGCATGGTAAATTCTACATACCCGGTCTTGTTGCCAAGGCTGTTTGTTGTGCCGCAAGGAACAAACGGATAATAGCCGTTGAAGTTTGACCACTTTGTGCTGTTAAGGGTCGTAACGCCTGCCCCCAAGCCGCCTTGGTGATAGCCATCTTCCGTCAATTCGGCATTGAACGCTTCTTGCGAATTGAATGTGCAATACTCAACGGCAAAAAGCCACCACAATTTTTTGTGTGTTTGGTATAAGTTGCAATTCCATTCGGTCGTTCCACGCTTCCTTGCGTATGTGCGGAAATTGGTCAAAGATATAACCGTTGCGGGCATTCCAAGCTGTGAACGATATGTGCCGTCACGGTTTGCATCATTGTTGCCACCCCTGTAATCCGCATCTTTGTTCACAACCGCACACAATGTTTGTGTTGAACGCTGAACGGTCGCTTCCACCGCCGAAACATAGTCTTTGCGCCAAAGTTTGAAGCCCGGCAAAGGTTCGGTGGACTGCAAATGTCGGCTTTTGTCGCCGTCCGTTTCAAAGCGGACATACATATCGGGCAATTCATCCATGTATTGCCCATCCGCCCCGGTAAGGTTTGCCGCCGCCCCGGTGTCACGTTTCGTTGAATCATTGGCGTGAAGATAATAATTCACTTCGCCGTTGTCTTTCAAGATACAACGCCGGATAAGACTTTGCAACGGCAAGGATTGGTGAAGTTCCATCTTGCCAATTCTTGTCGGGTGCGGATTTGACACCGTGGCATCCCATTCAATGCCGTAATAATAATCATAAGCGAATGTCGGCTTTGTGCTGCCGACCCCAATAATCAAGCCCATATCAATAACCCCATTTTAAGTTAGTACCTGACAATGAAGTTTGTTTCACCGTCTTTATTATTTCGGGATTCCACCCACAATCAAACTGTGTTTCGATAAAATCCCCATCATCCATTCCGGCAAGCTGCACCGATAATTTCACGGGTTGCGTGCCGTCATTTTTGATGTTGAAGCATTGACCATCCGGCAAGCTGAAATCAGCATTGTTAAGATTGTCGATTGCTCCCATCTTTCCGATTTGTGCGGACACCGTTTCGCCGCTCCTTGTTTCACTCATAATCAAAAAGTTTTGTTTGCAAATTTAACTTCTTATTGTTTTACTATAAAACATTGTGGATAACACAAGCACAACTTCTTACCCGGTAAAGTCTGTTGTGTTCACAATCATAAATGAAAATGCCGAATCATTGGCACTCGAATCGTCACCCGTATAAACGTCAAAATAAGACGCATTCTTGGCATAAACGCCCGCATATCTGCCGACCGAACCTTGGCTTGTCGCATCACAAGTAAGGAATACCAAGTAATTGTTCACGCTTGAAAAGCCCGGATTTATCCGAATCCTGTAATGCCCTGTGCCAATCCTTGAAGTCGTGACCGTTGCCGTGTCATAGCGGTGCAACTTAATCAATCCACCCGATTGATTGACCATCCCCATATAAGACACCTTAAATGGCAATCCACGCATATTGGTTGCCTTTGTGTAAAAACGGCGCAAGATAATCCACCCATAAAATTTGGAATCATCCCCAAGTCCTATCATTTCGACCGCTTCATAAGGCAAAATTGTTAATGTGTTGTACGTTCTGCCATTCTCATAAAAATACTTTCCGCTTGGTGCTTTATTGCTTACGATTTGCCCAACGGGTGTTTGCCCATTGAAGTAATCATTCATAATGATTGCACGGAAACCGCTATATTCCATAGTGAACGGTATTTGGAATGCCGTATTCCAACCGCTGCTTGTTCCCGTAATGACAACATTATTGTTGTTTTGCAATCCCAATGTGGACACTATTATGCCGCCGCCCGCTGACCCGCCAAGTTTGAAATAACCGTTCTTGAAAGCATTGGCAATACTTCCGTTGATAACCACGTTATCCAAATCGGCGTTGTTTATTGTGCCTTTGTTAATGTATGCTTCACCTTTGACGGTCGCTTTTTCCATCACAACCGACCCATCTTGCATAACCCGATACGGGGCATAAGACCGATTTTCAAATGATGTTCCAGCCCAAAAGCGCACGGAACTTGCCGCCGTTCCTTGCCCTGTCATACCCGCAAGAATTGTTGATGTGCTTCCGGCGACTTGAATTGTGCCGGACGTTACCAAACCGCCATCAATGACCGTTTTTGTATTGTCATAAGATACCGCCTTGACCCAATCCGTTGCAATGTAAGAACCGCTTGTTCGCTTGACTGCACACCGCTTCAAATCCGTTCCATTGACCCACAAATCACCAATATCATAAGGTGGATAAGGGGTTGAAACGAACACACGCCGTTTGCCGTCTGCCGTGTCTTGGGCTTTGCTTGCCGTATTGTAGGCATCAATGGCGGTCTTATCGACAATATCCACCCAAGTATAAGAACTTGAATATCGCTTCAATTTCTGTGTACTTGAATTGTACCACATATCCCCAACGTGCTTTGCCCTGACTGCCACCGCCCATCCATTTGCCGGGTCGGTTGTCTGAAACCACGTTTCAATCTTGCCGTCTATCTGTGTGGTCAGGTCTGCAATATCATCCGAATATGTGCCATTGATAAAGTTGTTCAATGCCGTGTTATCGGTGTATTTGCTTGCCTTTTGCCAATCACTTGACGAATAATTGCCGGACAACCTTGTTCTAATGCAACGCATAATATCCCCGGTTGCACCTTGAACCCACAAATCGCCGACTTCATAAGGGGTGTAAGGTGTTGCCGTAAATATGCGGTTCTTTTCCTTTGCAAGCGAAAGCGCATCATTTGCAAGTGCAATCGCCTGTGCCACTTCCGCATCCGACAATTCCGACCACTTGTAAACGCCATTTTCCTTGACAAAACGGAATACCGCCCCCGTTGCGGTATTATAGAACAAATCGCCCAAATGGTTATCTTTCAATTGGGTTGTAGTCCACTCGCTTGCCGGGGCATTGTTCAATGTCGGGTCGTATGTTTCAAAGAATTGTTCAATCTGTCCGTCAAGCTGTGCTTGTATTTCGGCAAGCAACCCCGGCAAGGTGTTGTTGATGAAATTCTTGCTTTCAAGGGCTTCATTTCCCAATTCTTCAAGCGTCTTTTCCTGACCGTTTGAAGAGAACACAATGCGACCGCCGATTTCGGAATTATCCAAGTCAAAATATGTCGTGCCATCCGCCGATTCAATGCGCCCGGTCTTAATGAAGCGACCGTTTATCATTGAAAAACCATAAGTCAAAGACAATGAACGAACTTTCAATTCCGGGTCAATGCTCGAAATTGTACCGACAAGAAAATGATAATAATTGGCATCTTGTTCAACCTTGATTTGTGAGGTCGAAAATATGAATGTTCCGGCATCACCATTCTTGGCGCATTTTGCATATAGAAAATATGCTTGGTTGTTTGCTAATGTAACCGTGCCGTCCGCCATAACCCAAGACACCGCCGTTTCTTCGTTGATGGTGTAATGGGTCAAGACACCGCCTTGCCATTTCACGACATTGGAATTGCCGCCATAATTCGGTTGAAACACCGTGTTCGTCAATCCGAATTGCATTGATTTTGCCCCGACTGACAATGCCAGCGTATCAATAGACAAAGGCTTTATCTTGTCGCTGTAATAATCGCCGTCAGGGTCAAACACCATATTCAACAATTCGCGGCTTGTGCGCCAATTCGCCCTTGCCCTTGCCGGGTCTTTAAGGTTGTTGATGGTGATAACCTTGTCAATGTCTATAAGGTCGGAAATGACACGGTTTGTCACCGTTGTTTTCACGGTGTCCGATATTGTAAGGGTGTATTCGTAAGGGTCAAGGATATTCCTTTCAAGTGATTGTATGCGCACGGATTTATCCACGTCAATGTCATTATCCACAATATGCAGATAATCGCCCGGTTGGAATACGTTTGTCACCGTTTCATCACTTCCAACAAGGCTTTGCAACCATGCTTTTGTGACACTCAACCCATATTGCACCTTTGGTTGGCAATTTTGGTCATAATACTTGTTGCCCGTTTCTTCCAATTCTTCTTCCGCCGCTTGCTCAATGCTTGACGGATAGGCAATATCAAGTATCTTGTATTCGTCACCCACTCCGATTTGGAAAGCCAATGATGTTTCGGACGGAAAGACATTGCCCCGGTCGTCCGTTTGCTTTACCAACGTAAATGTATGTGTCGCATGGTCGTAACTTTTAACTTCAAATTCATAGCCCGCAAGATTACCCGTATTGAAGTGAACCTTTGCGGCAACATCTTTAATAAGATACTTTGTTGTCACCCCGTCCGCTTCCTTTTCATTGAGGTTGAAAGGAAAGTCCGAATCAATGAATTGCAGCACGTTGCCGGACACAATGGATTCCACCGTACCCGTAAAGGACGGCTTAATATCATCAAAATTCTTGCGCCCCTCGAAAATACCGTATTTCGCCACCATTTCGGCTTTCTCGATATAGGATTGCCCCTTGGTCTTACCCGGCAAGCAAAGGCGGTCGGCACGGTATTTTGAAGTAATGTTTTCGGTTGAACCATACACTTTCAAGCGGGTGACAATGTTAGCGGATGAAACATTTTCCCTTGTCAATTCATATAAGCCGCGCCCCCTGCCGTATTGGAATGTATATGGCAAGGTCTGACCGACCTTTGCATATAGGTTGATTGTATAGACACCATTTGATTGCTCAATCTCAAATTCGACATTGAAGTTTGATTCACTACAAAGGTTTTGCAGCACCGACAAGCAATTGTCCGATTCTCCAAATGTCAATGTCTTATCGCCTGCCGTTTCGGGGCATACGCCAAGCACCCATTTACCCGGAAAGACACGGTTTGCGTTTGCAACAAGGACGGTCATAAAACGGTGCAAATCTCCTGTGAGGGTGTCGCCCTGCACGTCCTGCAATTCGTTGGTGGTCGTGTCAATGGTGACATCGTAAGTCACCCGGAAAAGGTCATATTGTATGCCCTCAAATTCCAAGTCATATTGAAATTCGTGCATACCTGTTTTCTTTGCTTTCGGCAAACGGTTCAACTTGTAGTCACGCCCGAAAACGGTTATCTTGTCGCCAATGCCGTATGTTTGCGGAAATGGCGATACAACGGTTATGGAAACGGTATCTTCCGCATTCAATGCCCAATTCTGCTTTGCGGATGAAATGTCGGTTGCCGTGCGCCTGTTGGCTATCGGCACACGGCTTCCATTTGCTTTCGTTATAAATATGTTGGTTAAATTTTTTCCCATACGACAATGGCATTTGTTTCAAACAATGATATTTCATCAATGCAGCCGGTTATTACCGGGAAATAGTCACCATTCACGGCATAGTCATGGGTTATTTCCACTTCATCGCCGCAAATGTCATAATCGACACTTCCATCACCCCAATAGATGTTCACATATTTGTTTGAGGTCAATTTGACGGTGCAAGTCTTTGTTGATTCACCCACCCGGATATGCTTCAATACACGCTTCACGGGTTCAGGCTCAACCAACTTCAATTTGAACGTGCCAACCATCAATTCATCATTCCATTCTTTTGTGATTTCGATTGCGTCTTTGCAATACACTTCATAAATCAATGGCTTTACCGGGTGAATGTCAATTGTAAGGCGGTTTGTTCCTGTCTTGTCAAGCTGTTGTTGGAAAGAAGATACCTTTCGGATAAAATCCATCTTTGAATCTGCCTTGACAAAGCATGACAATGTTATATCACGTGGTTCATAAAACTTGTGCATCAAATCAACACTTTCACCGTGATAATTATCCCAAGACAAAGAAGCCGGGGTCTTTAATTTCGGGCGGTTCAACACGCCGTCCGACCCGGACACATATACGCCATATTCTTTGAAATTTACGCCGTCAAGCAAATACCCTTGTTGCTTGCTGCTTGACATTTCATTGATAAGTTCGGCTTGTGTCAAGGCAAGGTTGTAAAACTTCACATCATCCAACAAACCAAAGCCCCATGAACCGCCGTAATAGTCTTGATTCAAGGACACGCCAAGCAATGTGCCGGAATTGTTCACGGTCTTGACAAGTGAGGAATTGACGTAAAAATTGAACACACCCGACTTTTTTGTCAAAGCAAGCGAAAACCACGAACCGGGTTTGGCTTCAATGGGTACTTCAACATAGTTTTTCAGCCCGGAAAAGTTAAGTACCCATATCAACTTTTGAGGTGAACCCAATTCGGCTTCACGGTTTTGAACCCACATCATCATCGTAAAGTCGATTGTCATGTTAGGGAACACCGCTTTTGACACCTCGCAAGTGTCCGACCCGGCAAAAGAAATTGCATTGCCGTTTTTACCTGTGACGAAATGCGCCCCATTGACCGCCCCATCCGCACGGTTTTGGCTATAATCATACGCCACCAAAGAACCGTCACTTTCATCAAATGGCATTTGAAGAATTATGTTGTTCGCATCCATATCAATAAGTTTTTTTCTGTTTTTCTATGACTTTTATAGTTGCATCATCCATTGCACATTTGATTACCTGACCATTGCCGACATAATGATTTACGCACACTTTCGCCCGGTCGCTTGCGCAAACATTGACAACGGCATCATCAAATACATCAATGACCACAAAGGCATTGTCTTTTGCAATGACATTCAATTTGGCATTGTGCTTGGCGTATATCTCGCACACGTTGAACCCGGTTATTTCGACACGCCCACAAGTTGCCCCAAGACACACGCATTTGGGCTTATTTTCGATTTTTATATCATCGTCAAGGAAAACCCCGTATTGTTCCATTTTGCCCTTGAAATGCGTTCTAATGAAGCCGTTGTCGGGGTAATCATTGGCAAGGCAAAAATCAATGCCTTTCAAATACATTTGCGCCATCGCATTTATATTGTCACCGTTCAATGACTTCAATTCATTGTACCACGGTTTGCAAATGCCTTTTTTCTTTGCTTGCCTTGCAAGTTCTTTCGCTAAATCCATATCGTTTTGTTTTATAGTGAAACATATTCGATTATGACAAACCTTGCGACCTCAAAGAATCACCACTTGGGCGTTGCAATTCTCTGACCGCCGAAAGAATATCTTGAAGCAACCGATTGTAAGCCGTATTGTTCGCAATGGTGTTCAAGGCTTGCAGCGATTGCCGCAAGACTTGTGTTGCTTCCATTTGGTTTATTCGGATTGCGTTCATTTGCCCGGCGATAATGTCGGCGGTTTCTTCTGTTACGCCTTTTACCGCACCTGTCAATGAATCTTCCGAATCATCGTCAATCTCCAAGTCTTTGAACAAATCCTTGTAAACATCCAATGCTTGATTGTAGTTGTTTGCCGCCGCTTGGACTTTGGCTTTGAAATCTGCAATCTCGGCATCCGTCAGACCATCAAAAATGAAGTTGTCACCCGACCAATACCCCATATCGGTGTAAAGGCTATCCAATGCGCTTTGCAATTGGTTTTCAAGAAACTTCTTTTTCAATTGGTTTACAATGGCATTTTGCAAGACTTCATTAACCGTTTGTTCAAAGGCATTCGCCGCATCTTCACCAGCTTTGAATGCTTCCGTAAGGGAATCCGCCAATGTTGATGCAAAATCCTTTGCGTTGGTCTGCAATATGTCATTGGCGATTTCGTCATACATATCTTGAATTTGTCGGTCAAGTTCCGCTATTTGGTTTTGGTAATCTTGGATTTTCCCATTGTCGGTTTTCTTCTTTGATTGTTCATCGCTAATCATGCCACGCAAATGGGCTTGTTGTTGTTCCATGTTGTGAATCAAGCCCATTTGGTTGTTGTACACTTCCGCACCCAAAGCCTTATCAACCGCCCATTCAAGTTGTTCATAAGACGCTTTCAGCTTGTCGATTGCTTCTTGGTGTCGTTTGATGGACTTTTCCGCCTTTCTGTCACGGCTGTTGAACAAGTCAAATGCGGATGAAAGCAAGCCGATTGAACCTTGAATGATAGACAAAGGGTTGCCCGTTGCGATACCGCTTGCAACCTGACCCGCTCCATCCAATATGCCGCCAATGTCACCGATAATGGCTTGCGTTTGCTCATCCATCGTGACACCCATTTTTTCAAGCCCGGACGTTACCGCATCGAATGCACCGCCGACAAGTTCAATCGCACCGCTTGCGCTTTTAAATACATTTGTAAGGGCTGTTTTCTTGCTTGCTTCATCTTCTGCCTTGATATAGTCTTTGATAGAAGAAACCAAAGAAGAAAAAGGATTACGTTCTTGGATTTCTTTCTTCATCTTCTCTATATTGCCCTTTAAGGTTTCAAGGTCTTTCGGGTCAAACTCGATACCAAGATAAACCCCATCAAGATTGTTGATTTTATCAATCAATTCTTGAAGTTTCTTGGTACTTATTTCGTCAAGGTCGCCAAACATCAATTCCCAATCCGGGTGTGCTTGCAATTCGTCAAGGGCGAATTTTGAAAGTGCCTGTGCTTGCGCACGGTCTATCGCTTCGACCATTTCCGTGTTCCCGGCTTCCTGTGCCGCACGCCGCTTTTCGTCATAATCATCAATGATTGCTTGCTTGCGTTCCTCAAACGTGCCATATTCGGCAAGCATCGCATCATAATCGACACCGCCAATGTTTCGGACATCCTTATTGTATTGGTTTGTCCTGTTTTGAATAGCATTGTCAATTTCCGCACGTTGTGCATCCGTTGTCGCCTTTTCACGTTCACGCATCATCAAGGCGACATCATCATTGAATTGTTGTTCAAGACGGCGTTTTTGCTCGACATAAGAAGCATATTCTTCAAGCAATGATTCCGTTTCCTGCCTTAATTGGTCTTGGGCGTTTTCTTCCGCTTCATTGAGGGCATCCGCCTTGGCATTGTCAAGTTCCGTTCCATCGCCGGACAATTCCTTGCGT
>ENA-ORSI01001296-ORSI01001296.1-human-gut-metagenome-genome-assembly--contig:-NODE-1296-length-22293-cov-9.040786_pt1 | contig 22293 bp, 13 predicted proteins | sample MGYA00242187_ERZ509154 | MGnify/ENA primary metagenome ERZ509154 (study PRJEB26280, sample SAMEA2338627) | human gut metagenome | biome: human gut; feature: human-associated habitat; material: faeces...
TGTCAATCGTAATGGCGTAGAGTATACATTCCCCCAGATTCAGGAATATGCCCCCGACTATCAGTGGATTGCCAACAACAACGTAAACTTTGTCGTTTCACCGATTTATCGTATCGATGGATATGAAGGACAAGAGATTCAAATTCCGGTTATAAATCAATCTATCCATACGTCTGTAAAGCTGAACCTTCAGTTGCCGAGTACGGTGAAGGAAGTTCAGAAAATCGTTCTGACTGCGAAAGATGCCACTGGAATACCTGTTGAATTCCCGACAAAAGGACGTATTCTCAACACGAAGATGGAGGCAGCAGGTGCTGTCGCCAACTTGCTGACAGACGCAAACAATGCATCTTATGATCCGACTTATGGTTTGGTACGCCATGCATACAACAGCGAATATGAAGATATGGTAATAGCTGCAAATAAGGCAGCTGCTGCATTCCGTAACGACGACGTTGATTTGGCGACAATTACAGATACAGATCTGGGTACGGAATATGTAGCTATCTCTGCTGCTGTAGGTGAAAATAAAAAGGACTTTCTGGTATTGGATTGCGTAGACAATCATAGCGACGAAGCTGCTCCCGGTGTAGCTGTAACAGGCGGTAAATTCACGTCTTACATGCTGATTCCTGCCGGTATCTATCAATCCATTACATTGTATGTTTACACAAACGACGGTATCTATGTAAAAGAAGTGGCAGAACGTGATGCTGCATTGGAGGAAACTGATGCAAACAAACTTCCTACTGGCAAAAAGAACATTCTGCTCCGTCGTCACAAACGTGTAAACTTGGCCAATATTACCAAGAAAGCTTCTGAGGTTGAAGACGCAGCCATCAAGATTGAAGATAAAAAAACTGCTGAAGAAGTTGCTCTGGCATTGGGTGGCGTAGTGGTAACCAAGACTGCCGACCTGATTGCTGCTATTCAGGGTGCACAGCAGAAAGTCGTTGACTTCCAGGTTGTAAACCAGGCTGCACAAAACTTTGGCAGCGACGAAGCCGTTCCCGAACATTCTACCAGAATCAACAAAGCTGTGGCAGACGCTGTATTGGCAAAATGGAGCGATGCACGTACCGGTCATGTTAAACTGAATTTCTTGAATGCCAAGATGGAAATCGTAGGTGATGAGACTCCTTATGACCTTGTTGCCATGACTTTCCAGAAAGGTAGCAAGCTGACTACGGGCAGCGTCAATGTAGCTGAACAGGTATTCTTTGGAAACGACTCCTTCGATGTAATGAGTGGTGCAACTGCTAACTTCACAAAGGGTGCCAAGAATAATCTTGTTGCATACAACATTGATAGCCAGTCATCAACCATTACCAATGAAGGTACGGTTAACTTCACAGGCTATGCAAAGATGGGAGTTATCGTCAACAAGAATGGTGGTGTAGTAAACGTGGATCAGACTCTGAATGTTCTTGATAACATGAAGAACTATGAGGCTATAAATGTCAATGAAAAAGGCGAACTGACCGTAAGCAATCTGACAAACGTTGGAACAGAAGGTTACGTTACATATAATGCAACCGTTGTCAACAACAACCTCCTGACTTTCAAGGGTACAGATAATAAAAACGGTGGTGTTATCACCAACAATAAGAAAGTTGAAGTAGAAGGAACTCTTGAAAACTTGTCAAAGGGTGCAATCAATAATGCAAAGGGAGCCACATTCATTGCCCAGGTTGGTGGAGTGGTAACCAATAAAATGGGAGCCAGCATGACAAACAGCGGCGAGCTCTACTGTATTATTGAAGGTGCTGATAAAGGCCAAATTGCAAACTATGGTACAATTACCGCAGAAGAAGGTGCCTTGACTTACATCACAACGAACCAAGAGCCAACTCAAAGTACTGCTGATCTGGAGGAAGACAACATTGATAATACCAACATCGGTCGTATCATCCTGAAAGAACGCGGTTCGAACATGAGCGTTTCTACTGCCAACATGCAAGGTATCATCGAATACACCTTACCTGAAAATACCAGCAAATGGACGCCGCAGGATGGTGACAAGTTCAACAAACTGATTCTTGCCAATTCGACAAGTTCAATCAGCAACCCGGTGGATCTCACTGCATTGAGCCATAATACAGCTGGCATTACAAAGGTTATCTCTGTAGAACTGTCAGGAAACAGCTACGTCAAATTTGCCAACAATCAAGCTTTGAAGGAACTGATCATCAAAGGTAATGTAAACGTTTTGGGACAAAAGGTAAGCACCGCTATTCTGCGAGTAATGAATGGTAAGCTGACTATTCCTACCAACAATGTATTTGGCGTATATGCATTTACTACTGATGAAACGGGAAATGTTGTTAATGACCCCATTATCAATAACCATGCCACAATTTTGGTTGGTGGAAGTTTCTATACTTCACTGCCGCAATCAATCACTTCAAGCAATGGTGAATTTGCATCCGGTGCAGGTAGCGAAGCTTATATCTTCGATAGTACTAACTGGCTATAAAAAGGTTCAGTAATTGTAATTGAAGATATAATTAAACTTCAATTGCAATTATAGAAATCATTCTTTGATCAAGAGGGCAACCCCGAAAGTCGAATGGCTTTTTAGGGTTGCCCTTTCATTTTGCCTTAATTGTCTGAAAAGATAGGAGTAAATCAAAAAGAAAAAGCTGCTATCCCATTGACCTGTGTAAAGGCGTTGGCAGTCATTACAGTTCATTGCACTTCAGAAGTCAAACCCTGAAAACTCCGTTTTTGCTTTGTACTTCCCTCGGTTTGCACTATCTTTGCTTTTAGGATTAAACATCACCGCCATGAAGAGACTACCCTACGGACTTTCGGACTTCCCCCGGCTCATTTCGGAGGACTACTACTATGTGGACAAGACCCGCTACATCGAGCTGCTGGAGAATCAGCCGGACTTCCTGTTCCTGCTGCGTCCCCGCCGCTTCGGCAAATCCCTGTTTATGGCCATGCTGGAAACGTACTACAGCGTGGACTACCGGGAGAGGTTCGACGAGCTGTTCAGTGGACTGTACATCGGGCAGCATCCCACGCCGTCGCGCAACAAATATCTGGCGCTCCGGTTCAACTTTTCGGAAGTGACCTCCAATCCCGACGAGGTGGAGCGGTCGTTCAAGGCCTACTGCAACGCCGTCATCATCCGCTTCGTCAAGAAGTACGAGCACCTGCTGGGCAAGGAAATCTGGGAGGAGCTGGACAGGGACGAAGAGTCGCCCGGCCTGCAGCTCGGAAAGATTGCCCGCTACATCAGCGACAAGGGCTGCCCGCACATCTACCTGTTGATTGACGAGTACGACAACTTCACCAATACGCTCCTGGCCACGTACGGCACGGAACGTTACCGCCGGACCACTCATGGCGAAGGCTTCATCCGGGAATTCTTCAACTCCATCAAGGCCGCCACGACGGGACCGGGCGCAGCCATCGACCGCCTGTTCATCACGGGCGTCAGCCCCGTGACAATGGACGACGTGACCAGCGGCTTCAACATCGGGACGAACATCAGCCGGCTGCCGCAGTTCAATGGCATCATCGGTTTCAGTACGGATGAAGTGCGCCGGATGGTCGGCTATTACCAGTCCGAAGGAGCGCTGCCCTCAGACGTGACGGTGGACGGCCTGCTGGAGGAGATGAAGCCGTGGTATGACAACTACTGCTTTTCGGAAGATGCGTCCGACGAGCACATGTTCAATTCGGACATGGCCCTCTACTTCCTCAACAGCTACCTCCAGCAGCAGCGGCCTCCCAGGCAGATGGTGGACAACAACATCCGTACGGACTACGGCAAGCTGCGCCACCTGGTACAGGTGGACAGGCGGCTGGGCAAGAACACCTCCGTCATCCAGCAGTTGGTGTCCGAAGGGCGCGTCACCGCCTCCATCGCGACCTCCTTCCCCGCCGAGCGGATGGTGGAGACGGACAACTTCAAGAGCCTGCTGTTCTACTTCGGAATGCTGTCCATACAGGGTACGGACTTCGGGGACACCATCCTGGGCATCCCCAACCTGACGGTTCGCGAGCAGCTGTACACCTATTTGGTGGAGGCGTACCGGGACGCCTCGCTTTTCACGCTCGACTTGTCCGTCCTCTCCGACCTGGTCAAGGGCATGGCCCTGCACGGCGAGTGGGAACCGGTGTTCCGCTACTTTGCCGCGGAGCTGGAACGCCAGAGCGCGGTACGCGAGTTCATCGAGGGCGAAGCGCACGTGAAGGGCTTCCTGCTGGCCTACCTCGGCCTGACCAGGGGCTACACTATCCTGCCCGAGCACGAATCGTCAAAAGGCTATGCCGACTTCTACATGATGCCCGACTTGCAGCGCCAGCCCGACATTGCCTACAGCTACCTGGTAGAGGTGAAGTACGCCCGCCGCGACGCTACTCCCGCCGAATTGGCTGCCCTGAAGGAGCAGGCTGCCAGTCAGTTGAGCCGCTATGCCGCGGACGAAAAGGTGCAGAAGAGCAAGGGGCACACCACCCTGCGCCTCCTCATCCTGCTGTTCCGCGGCTGGGAACTGGAAGCGGAAGAAGTGGTGTAAAAGAATATTTCCATATCAGCCCCATTTGTAGTTTTATATAGTGTATGGTCCCCGCCCGTCACAATGGTTGACAGGCGGGGATTTTTTTTGTCCGTTATCCTGACATCTGTTTGGGCAGTGGTGTCGTGTTGGGGTGTTATTCCGTCCTCTTCCTTTCCTGTTTTTCCTCTCCTTATCCCTCGTACACAGCCGTTTACAGACTTCATGACTGGTGCCGGAATCTGGTGTCAATCTTGCGGCAGTCTGTTCTTATCCTCCGTCTCTTATTCTTCTAACCGGCTGTGAACAAGGGGAATAAAGGTGTACAAGCGGATTCTTATTCATTGCTATTTTAGTCGTATTTTGATATTTCACAACCTTTGTAACAGCTGATAATCAACCATATACATTCAAAACCTATTTAGGAAATTTGTTTGTTACTTTGCAGCCGTAAATGTGCCCTGTAGTGTGCTGTGGAAAGGGGTGGTAAAGAAGCGGGGAGGCGTGAAAACGTATATATATAATAAGGTGTAGACGGGCGGCGGAAAGCCCGATGAAACCTTGACAAAAGAAAACCAACAAGTAATGGAAAAAGAATACGAACATTTATTTACTAACATTTAAAAACTAAAAATTATGGAAATGGAAAAGTTTTATGTAGCTCCCGAGGTGGAAATCTTGGAAGTAGAAGTAGAAAAAGGATTTGAAGGAAGTCTCGTTGAAGACGGTGGCTTTGGCATCGATCAGGATTGATTAAATGTGAATATTATTTAATACTTATCGGAAAATGAAAAACAAAGTATTTTTTGCTTCATTAAGTTTGGTGGCGCTATTTACAGCCTGCCAAAATGAGGAATTCATTAGCGAAGGAGTGAAGGGTTCCTTGCTGGATCGTCCTACAGTTAATCTGAGTCTGGACGTCAATACGGCTGATACCCGTTTGGTGACAAATGGTAACGGCGTCGCTTTTAGTACAACAGACGAGTTGGGTGCCGTCATTGTTGACCCGACTCTTTGGACTGTTAGTGATAAACAAGCTATTGGTAATAACAAATGGAAGTATGTACCCGCATCCAAACAATTCGAAACAGAGGGCACTACAGCTATCGGCTCATGGGTGTTCTATGCCCAGTATAACAAGGCAATTACCAATTCTCGTGAAGGTATCACATATTCATTCAAGCAGATTCAGGAAGGAGATGCCACTCCCGAAGAATCCACCAAGGCTGGTGTAGACTTCTTTGTTTCTCCTGTTGTTATGTTGGAAGGATATGAAGGTGAGGACATGAATCTGGAAATTAAGACCCGTTCTATCCATACACGTGCGTTGATTGATTTGAAGTTCGATGCAAGTCTTGGTGTAAATGAAGTACAGAAAATCGTGCTCAAGAACGGTGCTCAGGCCAGTGTGGCGAATTCTAAAGACAATGAATTTATTGTAAAGGGTAGAATCATCAATAAAAACCTGGCTATTGCAGACATTCGTCCAAGTAAGATTCCTGTAAACGAAACACCTAACGATGTTATTCAAAATGCCAACAATGAGTTGGGTAACAAGGGTGCTTATAATCCTTCTACATTGGCAACTTCGTTCAAAGATATCACTGAGGCATTAACGGGTGGTACTGAAAAATATTTGGCATTGGACTGTATCGATCATGAAACCAACCAGGCCATGAAGGTGGAAAATGGTGAATTCAAGTCTCAGATGTTGATTCCGGCTGGTAAATACACCAACTTGACTCTTTACATCTATACAGACAAGGGTATCTTCAAAAAGCAAATTACAAAGGCTGAACCGGAAAGTGAAACTGCAAAAACAGAAGCGTTCTACCTTAGACGTGGACATTATGTAAACTTGGCCAACATCACTTTGTCTTCCAGTGAAAATGCATCTGCTTTTGAAGCAGCCAGTTTGTCAATTAACGAAAAAGATAAATTCACTTCGAACGATCAAGCTGCCGTCGAAACAGATGGAACTGTTGTTCTGAAGACTGTAGACTTGGTGAAGGCTATCAATGCCATCACTACAAACGGTGAGGTGCAAATGAATGTCATCAGCGACGAAAACCATAAGACTGTCATCAACAAGGAGGTAATGGATGCAATCAAGGCTCAGAAAAAGAATAAATCTAAGCTGCAGATTGTTTTCAATACCACAATGCCTATTGTGGGTGAAACCATCGACAGTCCTTTGGATTTGCAGGATTTGACTTTCAATGCGGGTGCTGTCTTGGAATCAGGTATCGCAAAAGTAGGGGTGGATGTTAACATTCCTTCAGCTCAGAGTATCACAGTTAACCCGAATGCGGAACTTACGTTCGCCACTGCAGCTACTGCTAATCCCGTATATACCTACAGCAAGGTAATCAATAAGGGAACCGTGAATGTATCTGATGTAAAAGTTGAGATTTCCGCCATTGAAAATGCCGGCACCTTGAATATCGAATCTGAATTGACAGGTGGTGTATTTACAAACAAGGAAGATGCAGTTGTAAACAACCAGGGTACATGGATTGTTAAGACCACTTTCGTTAATGAAGCAAAGGCATCCATCAATAACTTCGGTACCATGACAGCAGAAGCTGCAACCTCAAATAACGGTATGATTTATAATGGCAAGGCAGATGCTACAGAAAAGGGTACAATCAATGTTAAAGGAACGTTTGCTAACAATGCTACCATTACTAACTATGCGAAGTCGAACATTATTGTCAATGGAGCAGAGATAGCTGCTTTGAACAATATGGGCACTATCACCAATTACGGGAATCTGTATTGCTTCGATGGTAAGAATACGATTAACAATATCGGCATAATCAATTCCAAAACTGGTGCCACTACTTATATCACAACGAATTCAAGTGATGATGAATTCACGCATGCTACCAACGATTTGACTATGGGTGAAATCATTATGGATGGCCGTAACGATGATGTCAGCGTAACAACTTCTACGCAGAAAGGATATATTACCTGGAAACCCGATGTAACGGTTACCACCATTCAAAATAAATCAGGTGACAAGTTCAATAAGGTTTACCTGAAAACTGCAACAACTATTGATGATTCGGAAGTACGCTATGTTGTAGTAGAAAACGGTTGTGGATCACTGACGCTGAAAAACGATATTCAAGAATTGGCATTCAACACTGGATGTACAATTTATGCAAATGGAATTAATATTGGAGAATTGGTAGTTGCAGAAGACGAAACTGTAAAAGTGCCTACAGACAACGTAATCGGTATATATGATGTAATAACTGTTGGGGAATACTCAAAGACTACAGCGTCTATCGATAACAAGGGTACTATTCTGGTCGGTGGTAATTTCTGGACATCGTTGGAATATGATCCTCGAAACTTAGGTGGTGGCATCTTTGCATCCGGTGATGGTAATGCGACAGCCTTCCATTGGAACAAAACTGCCATTGGAAAAGAATAAATACTTTGAATTACAAACTTAGTTTATTCTGAATAAATTGGGAGCATAATTGCTGTATGCATGCAATTGTGCTCCCATATTTTTATACTGACATTTTATTTGCTTCCTGTCCGAAAAATCGTACCTTTGTTTCACTAACATGATACATCACCGCCATGAAGAGACTACCCTACGGACTTTTTCTTCCTGCTGCGCCCCCGCCGTTTCGGCAAGTCCCTGTTTATAGCAATGCTGGAGGCCTACTACAGCGTGGACTACCGGTCGAGGTCCGACGAGCTGTACATCGGGCAGCATCCCTCGCTGTCGCGCAACAAGTATCTGGCGCTCTGGTTCAACTTCTCGGAAGTCACCTCCAATCCCGACGAGGTGGAGCGGTCATTCAAGGCCTACTGCAATGCTGCCATTATTCGGTAGGATGGTCGGACAAGTATCCTTGCCGGTACTGGAGAGCAGGGATTGCCGGAGGGAGAAGAAACTCCTCAGAACCCTGCCACAAACTCGTCGAAACTGGTGTCGGTGATGCCGATTTTTTCTTTGAGGCGCATCTTCTTGCGCGAGATGCTTCCCTTGGCGATGTGGTAGATTTCTGCCAGCACGGCCAGGGGAAGTTCCATTTTTACCAGGCAGCAGAAGTCAATCTCTTCGTCGTTCAGCTGGGGCCAGGCGGCCTTGAGGCGGCGGGTGAAGCCGTCGAAGCAGGCGTCGGTGTTGTTGCGCAGGGTCTGCCAGTCGTCGGCCGAGAGGTGTAGGGCACCCGTGGCCGTGCGGCTGCGCATCAGCAGGGGGATGGTGATTTCGTTCAGCTGCTTGAAGTATTCCACCTTCTGTACCAGCTGGCTTTTCTCGAGCTGTTCCTTGGCTTCCTGCTCGCGCAGGCAGCGTATCTCGGCTTCCTGTCGGGACAGCTGTGCTTGCATCAGGTCGCGCTGGAGCCGTGCCTGCCGGCGGCGGGTGAAGATGTAGTGGGCTCCCCACAGGATGATGAGCACGAAGACCACGGCGGCCAGGCGGTAGACTTGCAGCAGGCGGTGCGTCAGCTGGCGTTCTCCTTCTTCGATCTGTTGCTGCTGCTGGCGGTATTCGCGGATGGCGTGCATCTTGTCCAGCAGCTCGGCCCGCTTGTCGGCCTCGAGTGAGTCGCGGTAGCGCACATGTTCGCGCAGAAAGTCGTACGCTTTCTGCTGCTTGCCACGGTGGTGGAGGGTCTCGGACATGTAGCGGTAGGCTTCCGCCTTGCGGCGCAATGGGAACATTTCGGCTATCGTGCGGAAATAGTAGAGGGCCGAATCGTGGTGGGCCAGGTGGAAGCGGATGCCCTTGTCCAGTGCCCGGTAGTAGCTCTGGCGGCCTGCGCCGACGGCAACGGCCTGCTCGATGTCGGCCAGGGCGGAGTCAGGTTGTTCCATATAAAGATGTACGACGGCCATCTCGGCCAGCAGTTCGGCCTTGTGCGGGGGAGGGGCGGCGCCGACAAAACGCCCGGCCCGGTGGAGTTCGTCCATCGCCCGCGCAAATTCCTTCCGGGTCTTGAAGTGGCGGTTGCGGATGAGGCCGATGCGTACCAGCATCAGGCTGTCCTGCTCTTCCAGTGCCAGCGCGAGGGCGTGGTCCAGCAGGGACGTTTCCCGTTCGGCGAAGTGATTGAAGCGGCAGAGATCGGCCTGAGCAATGTCCAGTTCCATGCGCAGGCGGGGACGGGCATCGGCGGGCAGGTATTGGCGGCTTTTCTCGTAGCACTCCTGTGCCCGTAGCAGGAAGTAGTCCTGATGTAGCTTGCGCCCCTGGAGAAAATAGAGGAGGCTCGTGTGGAACGAATCGTCGGCGGCGATGGCCTGGTGGAGCCCCTGTTGGAGGAGGCTGTCGGGCAACTGGATGGAATCGTGCAGGGCGATGCTGTCCCAAAAGTCTTTTGGGAAGTCGTCGTGGCGATGGGTGCACGCGCCGAACCACGAGGCAAGCAGAAGGAATAGCAAAGGATACTTCATATAAAATGCAAATATATGCAGAACTTTCGGATAACCTACACTTTCCTGACTTTTTTGTTTTTCTACCCTTCTTTTTGCTCTTTTTGAGGGTTGGAAAGTGGATTGTACATCGGTTGTACAGCTGATGAAGCATTTATCTTTCTGAAATTCAAATATATGTGTCGTCGCTTGATGTACATCAAGTTTTCTTGTGCGCCTGCTGTATATCCTCTAATTTTGCCGCAGAAAGTCATCTCCGCAAGGGATGCGTGGAAAACGAACAGAAGAGAAACAACCTATATAATACGCTATTTGAGTTTTTTATGAAAGAGAGAGTTTTGTTATTGATTGTGTCCTTGTGTCTGGCCGCGGGAGTGCTCCAGGCACAGACGAAGCAAGTGGAAGGAATCGTCACTTCCGCTGAAGACGGCCAGCCCGTCATCGGAGCTTCGGTGTTGGTGAAAGGTGCCTCGCAAGGCACCATCACCGACGTTGACGGTAAGTTTGTATTGAACGGCGTGCCGGCTTCGGCCAAGATGCTGGTCATTTCGTTTGTAGGCATGAAGACGCGCGAAGTAGCCATTGCGCCGCGTGTGGAAGTGGTACTCGAAAGCGACCAGCAGGTACTGGACGAAGTGCTCGTGACGGTGGCCTACGGCACGGCCAAGCGTTCGTCGCTCACGGGTGCCATCTCATCGGTAGACCAGTCGAAGATTGAGCTGAGACCCACGTCGAGCGTCACTTCCGCCCTGGAGGGCAGCACTTCGGGCGTACAGATCAACAACACGTATGGAGCTCCGGGCAGTGCTCCCGATATCCGCATCCGCGGTATCGGCACGGTGAACGGCTCCAGTTCGCCCCTTTATGTGGTGGATGGCGTACCCTTCAGCGGAAGCATCGCCGACATCAATCCGGCCGATATCGAGAGCCTGTCGGTGCTGAAGGATGCCGCTTCGTGCGCCCTCTACGGCAACCGTGCTTCGAACGGTGTCATCCTCATCACCACCAAGAAAGGTACGGCCGGCAAACTGAGCTTCGACCTCAAGGTGAACCAGGGCGTCTACACGCGCGGCATCAAGGAATATGCCCGCACCGACGCGCGCCAGTTCATGGAAGCCAGCTGGCAGAACCTGCGTAACGCCCGCATCTCGGCCGGCGACGCTCCCGACGTGGCGGCACGCTATGCCAGCGAAAACCTCATCAGCGAGCAGCTCTATCTGAACATCTTCAACAAGCCCGACAAGGATTTGTTCGATGCCAACGGCCGTTTGGCTGCGGGCGTGGAGATGCTGCCCGGCTATGCCGACGACCTCGACTGGTACAAGGCGGCCATCCGCAACGGTTACCGCCAGGAATACCTTTTCAGCGGCAATGCGGCCAACGAGAAGAGCGACTATTACTTCTCGCTGGGCTATCTCAGCGAGGACGGCTACGTGCGCAACTCCAGTTTCGACCGTCTGTCGGCCCGTGTATCGGTCAACCTCACGCCGGTGAAGTGGCTGAAGGCCGGTGTCAACCTGTCGGGCACTCACCAGAATTCGCAGATTACGGCGGGTGACGAAGGGGCCTCGTTTACGAACGCCTTCATGTACTGCCGCCAGATTGCCCCCATCTATCCGGTGCATCTGCACAACGCCGACGGCTCTTATCGTCTGACGGCCGACGGCCAGCGCCAGTACGACCCCGGTTACTACACCGACGACAAGGGAGTGGAGATAGCCACACGCAACCAGTATCAGGACCGCCACGTGGTGTGGGAGAACGAGCTGGACAAGAACCAGACCGTACGCAACACCCTGCAGGGCATCGCATACATGGATGTCAAGTTCCTGAAGGACTTCACCTTTACCGTGAAGGGCGACATGAACCTGAGCCAGTCCGATAACACGGCCTACGACAACGCCGTCATCGGCAACGGAAAAGGCAGTAACGGACGAGGGCTGCGTGTGATAGGCCGCTATAAGAGCTACACCTTCCAGCAGCAGCTGAAGTGGACGCACCTGTTCGGCGCTCATCTGCTGGACGTGCTGATGGCCCACGAAAACTATTCGTACAACTACGATTACCTGTACGGCTTCAAGACGTCGCAGATCTTCCCCGACCGTCCCAACTTCAGCAACTTTACCGAAATCACCAGTCTGGACGGTTATGAAAGCAATTACCGGACGGAGAGCTATCTGGGCCGCGTTCGCTACAACTACCGCGACCGTTACAACCTGGAAGTGTCTTTCCGCCGCGACGGTTCGTCGCGCTTCCACCGCAACAACCGTTGGGGTAACTTCGGCAGTGTGGGTGCCAACTGGATTATCAGCGAGGAAGCCTTCATGAAGGATGTCCGCTGGGTGAACGACTTGAAGCTGCGTGCCAACTACGGACAGGTGGGCAACGATGCCGGAGCCGGATTCTATGGCTACATGAGCCTCTACGGCGTGGAGCAGAACGCCCACAAGGGTGCGCTCTATCTGACGCAGAACGATTCGTATGACCTGAAGTGGGAAACGGGCGAGGCTTATGGCGTGGCCGTCGAGGCACGCCTCTTCAACCGCTGGAACCTGAGCGTGGAGTACTTCGACAAGCGCAACAAGGACCTGCTGTTCGACATCTACCTGCCCCTGTCGGCGGGAGGAACGTCCTCCGGCGCGGCCGAGGCTACAGTGACCCGCAACCTGGGCACCATCTCCAACCGAGGCATCGAGGTCAATACGGACATCGACGTGTTCCGCAACCGCAACTGGACTTTCAACATAGCAGCCAATGCCACTTATCTGAAAAACAAGATCGTGAAGCTGCCCGACCAGAACAAGGACGGTATCATCTCCGGTGCCTACAAGATTGTAGAGGGAAGAAGCCGTTACGAATTCTACACCTACACCTTCGAGGGTGTGGACCAGCTGACGGGCAACTCGCTCTACAAAGCCAATCTGGACGACTATTTCGTCACACTGCCCGACGGCACCACGCTGGGCAACAAGCAGAGCGGCATTGACATCACCAAAAAGGCGACGGTTATAGGCGGAGTGCCTTACGTCACCAACACCACCTACGGCCAGCGGGAGTTCCACGGGTCGGCCCTGCCCACGGTCTATGGCAGTTTGACGGGGACCATCGGCTACAAGTCGTTCACTCTCTCTGCTCTCTTCACGTATTCGTTGGGCGGCAAGACGATGGACGGTGTCTACCAGTCGCTGATGTCGACCGGCACCAGCCCCGGCAACTACCATGCCGACATCATGCAGTCGTGGATGCAGGCTCCCGAGGGGATGGACGAGAATTCGCCAAACCGCATCAAGAAGGACGGCATACCGCAAATCAACAGTACGCTGAGTTCGGACAACAATGCCGTCTCTTCCCGCTGGCTCACTTCGGCCGACTACCTCGTGGTGAAGAACCTGACCCTGGCCTACCGCCTGCCGCAGGCGTGGGTAGAGCACATGGGGCTGCAGAGCGTGGGCCTGAACGTCAGCTGCGAGAACCTCTGGACCTTCGCCGCCCGTCAGGGCATGAATCCCCAGCAGTCGTTTGCCGGCGGTCAGGGCAACTACCTGGTGACACCGCGCATCTTCTCCGTGGGAGTGAGTGTGAAATTGTAAACCATATCCGATTAAAACGAAACGTATGAAACTGAAAAATCTACTCTACATATCCGTCGGCGCGGCTCTGCTTACTGCCTGCTCGGCCGACTACCTCGACACCCTGCCTCAGGCGTCCACCGACACGGGAACCGTCTTCGAGACAACCGAAAACGCCCGCCTGGCCGTCAACGGACTCTGCCTGATGATGACCCAGCAGTACCTGGGGCAGCAGGGCTTCAACGGCGAAGGCACCATCAAGACCCTGTATGGCAACTATACGGGCAACGACTTCCAGAAGTGCAACCTGACGGGGTGGGCCCCCATCATCAACCCCACCACGTATCTGGAGCGCAACTCGGTGCTCTACTGCTACTACCCCTGGTTCTACTATTACAAGCTGATAGGCAATGCCAACCGCATCGTGGTCAACATCGACCATGCCGCAGGCACGGAGGCCGAGCGCCTCTTCATCCGCGCGCAGGCGCTCACCGTCCGTGCCTATGCCTATCTGATGCTCAGCCAGCTCTACTGCCATCGCTGGACGGACAGCCGTCAGGGAGCTTCGCGCGGCCTGCCGCTGAGGCTCGACACTTCGGACGGCGATCTGCCCGCCTCGACGCTGGCTCAGGTCTATACACAAATCTATACCGACCTCGACGCGGCCGTCGACGCCTATACCCGCAGCGGCCTGTCGCGCGACCGTGGCGACAACTACAGCCCTGACCTGGCCGTAGCCTATGCCACCTATGCCCGCGCCGCCCTGACGCGTGAAGACTGGGCTACTGCTGCCAAGTATGCCGCCCTGGCCCGCAAGGACTATCCGCTGATGAGCAACGCCGACTACGTGGACGGCGGCTTCAGCACTCCCAACAGCGAATGGATCTGGAGCAGCTACAGCGCCCCCGACCAGACGCTCTACTACTTCTCCTTCTTCGCCTATCAGGGCAGCAACTCCAGTGCCAGCATCTGCCGCACCTATCCCTGTGCCATCAGCAAGGAGCTTTACGACCGCATTCCCGCGACCGACGTGCGCCGCCGGATGTTCCTGGCCCCGGTTGAAGGCGATGCCTATAATACCACCAACGGCCGTGTCACCGCCGGTCCTCTGCTGGAGCGTGCGCGCCGCGACTATGCCGACAAGCTGTATGGCACGAGCCTCATCTATGCCTACATGCAGTTCAAGTTCCTCTGCACCGGCCAGCCCGGCATCGGCCAGCTCAACCACTTCCGCTCGTCGGAGATGTATCTCATCGAGGCTGAGGCCGACTGCCACCTCGACGGCAAGGACACTGAGGCACAGGCTCTGCTGAAGGCGCTGGTGAAGGACAGTGGGCGCGACCCGCAGTACACCTGCACCAAGACGGGCGCCGACCTCCTGGCCGAGGTGAAGCTCTACCGCCGCATCGAGCTTTGGGGCGAAGGCTTCGACTGGTTCGACCTGAAGCGCTGGCGTGAGCCGCTGGTCCGCCACGCCCATCCCCAGGGCAGCTTCCATCCTCAGTTTGCCGTCAGCGTTCAGCCCGAGGAGGCCAACCAGTGGACGTGGGTCTATCCCGCCAAGGAAGTGGACTACAACGGCGCGTTGGACAGCTACATCGAGTGAGAATCTCTTTACCCTAACCAATTTCATATTTTTCTTCATCTATTCTCTCTGATGTCAGGTCGGGAGGCCCGGTTTCTGTGGAAGCCGGCGCTTCCCGGCCTTCCTTTATATGTGGCGGCTATCCTTTCATTCCTTCCCGGCTACTGATACATACCTTGTTGTCTTCTCTGTTTTTCTTATAGATTAACTGCCGGAAGGAGGAACTTTCCAGCCGATAGGAAGAAGGTTTGAGGTACATTCCCGAGTGTATGGACACGATTTCCAGTAAAATCCTTGCAGATTCCAGGGATTATTATGATTTTTGCGATGAAGTTGTGCATCAACAGGCAGATAGCCATCAATGACTTGCCTGCAACCAGTTTGCTGGAAAGCCAATGATGCGTACAATTTGCTTATCTGCTGATAGTTGAAAGTTTAAATCAAACAATGGTTCATACAATAAAACAAATCGCACCATGAAGCTGTATAAATTAACTTTAGGTCACATCATGGCCGTATTATTTTCACTGACAAGCATCACAATGCTGGCACAATCACGGGTGCAGTCCGTATCCTTTGCAGGGAATGCTTATGTTACCCAACGTGCCGATAAGGTCCGTATATCGGATAACGGCGTGGAAAACTGGAGTAGTCCCCAGACCACTGTCAGCGCATACTTTCATATCGACAAGCCGCAGATCATTACTTTGTCGCTTCAAGGCAAGGGGCACGCCACGATGCGCATGATATGCAACGGTAAGGAACAGGATGTCAGGTTCGATAACGATGAACCGACCATTGCCGGCAATATGAAAGTCAAGATCAGTGAGCCAGGTTATGTCCAGGTGGACCTCAAAGGAAAGAAACGTGATGGCGGGAACTTTGCCAACATTACCGACCTGATGGTTGCATACGCAGATGGCAAAGTGACCTGTGTACACGATTTCTCTAACTACTGGGGACGCCGCGGCCCGTCTGTACACTTGGGTTATACGCTGCCGCAGGGGAATGATTATGAATGGTTCTATAACGAAGTGACCGTTCCGCAGGATGGTGAAGTGATGCATAGCTACTATATGGTGGCAGGCTTTGGCGAAGGATATTTTGGCATGCAATATAACTCAAAGGCAGAGCGGCGCATCCTCTTTTCCGTGTGGAGCCCGTTTGACACACAAGACCCGCGCAATATTCCCGAAGACCAGCGCATCCGCATGCTGCGCCGTGGCGATGGAGTGCGAATCGGAGAGTTTGGCAATGAGGGCTCGGGCGGCCAAAGTTTTATGTATTATCCCTGGAAAGCTGGTACGACATACCCGTTCCTGATGCATGTACGTCCCGATGGAAAGGGAAACACGATATACACGGCCTACTTCTATGCCATGGAGGAGGGACAGTGGCGTCTCATTGCAGAGTTCCTGCGTCCACAAACCGACACCTGGTACACCCATCCCCATTCTTTCCTGGAAAACTTCAATCCGGAGCAAGGCTATCTGACGCGCAAGGTGCAGTTTCAGAACCAATGGGCACGTACGACGGACGGCCGTTGGGTGCGTCCCTTGCATGCGACCTTTACCAACGACGGCACTGCACAAGCCGGTGTGCGTCTGGACTATGCAGGTGGACAAACTGCTGACGGAAAGGCGCTGTTCCTGAAAATGGGTGGCTTCTTCAACGGGAATGTCCAGGCAGGTACGCACTTCCCTTTACCTGCTTACGACAACACACAGCCCCCACAGATTGATTGGGAGGCTCTGGAAAAACTTGGAAAAACGGAGTAAATGCATCGTTGCGTTCCCTGCAAAATCGGGGAGAATGATGCGGACGGCATAATCATCATGCAATGTCATCCTAAACGAAGTGAAGAATAACATTGCATGATGATAAAACCCTGTTCGTTTTTGATACAACCTGCTTGCATTGTTTCATTCAATTGACAAGAGGAGGCCTCCTATATCACTTCAATCCTTATCTTGCAATCTCTTTTACCTTGCAAAATGGAATGGCAGAGTGTGACATTGAATTTCAGTTCTTTCCAAAGGTATTGCATGGAATAAATGACACTTTGACGGGAACATTCACAGAGTAAAGGCGTAGTGATATAACCCTTCTTGCACAAATGGCAGGTGCATTCCAGGAAAGTAAGATAATAGACGCGGCCTTTTTCTACGACCTCGCCTTTTACTCCCGGCAATTCATTCGCTAACTGAAAGAAAACATCCATGTTCCCTTTGGCATCTTCGTAGAGCTTTCTGTAAATGGAAAGCGTACCGCCATTCACACAATTCTTGCTACATTCTGAAAAGAAAGCAGCCCGCTGTTCCGATGAAAGCCGGGCTATACCTTTCTCAAATCCTTTGAACCAATCCGACAGTTCCATATTATATATTAATGTCTTTATTCATTTTTGTCACTTTCGATGCATTCCTTTTAGCCGCTGCCATGCTTGGGGTAAATTCCTTTTATACGGCGTTCGTCACACGCAGTAGCCGATGTTAAACACGACTTCATGGTTTAATAACAGATATAACACCCCGTTCTTCAAATTTATCTTCTTTTAATGGTTTGACATTTACGTTTGGTCATCTCTTCAGCAAAGGCCTGTTCACTATGTTCCTTGATATAGCGGATGCAAGCGTAACGGTCAGAATTAAACAGGAATGCGAATGTTTTGCCTATCCAATTGGAAAACCATTTGCATTCCCTGACATCATGAGAGCATTCAGCACAAGACTTGAACTTGTTTTCTTGGCAACATGAACGGATTTTGCACCAAGTAGCCTTTTCATTATGTTTGCATCCGGGACATTTTTCTGTCAGGAACTTACGGCAAGCTCCGCAATAAAGACCGCAAGCAGCTATGTTTTGAGTGTCTGGTACAATTGTTTTCATAGGCATCAGATGTTGGAGTGAGCGAATTCACCGTTTATCCAAAAGGTGGCTTCCGTACCGATGAAATGTAGAAGTACATAGTTGGGGTCACTTGCTCCACCGGGAAAATGATAAATGAACCAGTCCTGCCACATATCTTTGCGGACGGCATCATCCGTGACAATCTCTACTGTACCACGCAGGGCAACGCCATCTCCGTAATGGTCATAGCAAAGACCTGCCTTGTTGTTCGTCTTGAAATCGTTCACCTTTACGGAGTCTGCGCTTGTTGCCATCCAAACCTCATGGAAGCCCTTTGCTCCTATCTTGGACATCTGCACAGGGCGAGGATATCCGTAGGCGTCGATGGAAGCGACGGTCACGTTTTCGCATTGGGCAAGCAAGTGCGTTGCTTTCTCCGTCAGTATCCGTTCGTCTTTCACTTTCCATCGTTTCAAGTGCGGGAAGTGCCGGAGCATTTGTTCTTTCGCTTGTATGGGAGTCAACTTGCACCCCGTCTGCGTATTCCATTGGTCTAAGAATTGCAGACAGAACTCTATCATTTGGCTCATCGTGAACTCTTGGGTGAATTCTCCGTTTTTGTAGCAATAAGTGCAATAATCCTCACTACGGCTTCCATCGGTATTTGTTCCTCTGTTCTCGTCAGTCAGAGGCATACCGCAGCTTTGACAAAATTGTTGTTCCATATTGATTTAAATATATCTTTCACAAAGATAATCTTTCTGTAACAGATTCCAAGGGGGCAGTCTTTCTATTTCACGAAAAGTAATATCATAATGCGATATTGGGAGGCTATTGACTGATTGTAGGTGAAAATTCCAAGGTTTTTCCAAACTTTTTTTGTAAATCTGTATAAGGAATATACCTCTTTGAAATCAAGAGAGTTAGAAGAATTATTTCGTTTTCGGGTAATGGGTTGGCAACCGTCCTAATTGCCGTGGTCTGCATCGCTTTGCTTGTTTGGGTAACTCTTTATTGTGCACAAAGATATAAAAAGGGAACAAAAGGAAAGAATTTTCAAAACGTTCTTTTAAGCATTTAGCCAATTTGAATTATTAAAAAACATTAATCGCACATTAAATATGCAGTCTTTCTGATTTAATCATATCATATATAAATATGAAATCATCAATGTGATATGAATAATAAGGAACTTGTAGAGTTGTGCAAAAAAGGAAATGAGCAGGCTTTGGGTTTGCTCTACAAGACCTATGCCGATAAAATGTTGAAGATTTGCTCATATTATGTTACAGACAAACAAGCAGCTCAAGACATCTTACATGATGGTTTTATTGTTATCATGTCATCTATCCACTCATTACGGTCTCCTAACAAGTTAGAAAGTTGGATGGGGAAAATAATGCGCAATCTATCGTTACGTTATTTGGAGCAATATAATACGACAACCACAATTCCATTGGACGAGATTAGCTATGGCGAAGAACCAATAGATTTTGATTACACAGATGAGTTCCCTCCATATAATACTATGCTACAATTGGTTGAGCAATTGCCTGAAGGGTATTGCAAAATCTTCAAACTGGCTGTATTGGAAGGATTGTCACACAAGGAAATAAGCTTATTATTGCACATTGCCCCACATTCATCTTCTTCTCAATTATCAAGAGCTAAGGATATGTTACGCAAACTATTCTCCCAATATCGGATGATTGTTTTTTGGGCATTACTATCTATTCTCTCATTATACATTTTTCGCGACGAAAAAGACAAATCTGTACCAAAAGAACAGGCCATAACGAAAGGACGGAAAAATGATGTGCCGCATACTGAACTTCCATTCCACGCAGATACAATGGATTCAGATATTCCATCTCAAATAATTTTCCAGCAGGTTCATAATGAATATGTGGCTACAGATGTCATATGTACTAATAAAATATCGAACACCTACCAAGATAGTATAATAGAGAGAAAAGGAAAATCCACGGACATTGACGAAAAGAAAGAGAAGTCCAAACAAGATTCGGAAGGATGTCTGCCTAATAATAGAATTCCCAATTATTTAACAACAGCCAAAAGGAATAAAAATTGGATGTTGTCAATCTCTTATTCGGGTGTAACTCATCAAACGGACTTCCAAAAAATTATTATTCCCAGTAGTATCACCTCAGGTGAACCAAAAGAAATTTTAGAAGAGAGCCACCACTGCGCTCCCATAGTATTTTCATTGTCTGCACAAAAGAAAATAAATGCACATTGGGGGTTAGAAACAGGCATACAATATACACTACTTCGTTCCGAATTTGCATCAAGTGACGACACACGTTTGGAACGGGCGCAAAAAATTCATTATATAGGCATACCTTTGAAAGGCAATTTCAATATTTGGAAGAACGGGAAATTTTCCATCTACACATCTGCCGGACTAACTTTGGATGTGCCCATAAAGGCTTCTGTTGAGGAATCATTGTTTGACAATGAACAAACCATCAAGCAAGAAAAATATGACTTACATCCGTCTTTGCAATGGTCAACGAGCATTGGTTTTGGCTTACAATATCAAATAACACCAACCATAGGTATATACGCTGAACCCAATTTGCACTATTACTTTAATCCTGGCGATGGTATTAAGACTATCAGGACTGAAAAGCCTCTGAATGTAACTTTGCCCATAGGAATACGGCTGTCATGGTAGAAAAAATACGCTTGTTCATGCAGTCTTTTGTGGAAAATCCGCTCTTGTTTATGTATTATTTTAAATGACATTGTATGCAAAAACGACATATTGACAGAGCGACATATTTTAAAGAACTTTCCATTACGAGTAGAGAATATTTTATTCCATATATTCTCAAATGGCATACGGTAGAACAAAATATAAGTGTACTGGAGATAGGATGCGGGGAAGGAGGTAATCTGTTGCCCTTTTCTCTTATGGGATGCCATACTGTAGGAGTTGACATGGCAATAGGACGCATTAAAGAAGCAAATAGTTTCTTTAATGAAGCAGGTGCAAAAGGTACGTTTATTGCAAACGATATTTTCAAGGAAAAAGGGTTAGAACATAACTTTGACATCGTTATTTGCCATGATGTGATAGAACATATTGCAGACAAAAGGCTATTTTTAGCCGGTCTGAGCAATTATTTGAAGCCTAATGGAGTTATATTTATGGCATTCCCCGCATGGCAAATGCCATTTGGGGGACATCAACAGATATGCAGAAGCAATCTATTGTCCCACTTTCCTTTCATCCATCTTCTTCCCGCCAATTTGTACCGTTTGGTGCTAAGGGCCTTGGGCGAAAATAATGATTGCATAAATGAGCTGCTTTCTATCAAACAAACGCATATAACAATAGAAAAGTTTGAGGACTTGCTGATGAGCACAGACCTCTGCATTAAAGATAGGCAACTTTGGCTTATTAATCCTCATTACAAAGTCAAATTCGGACTTAAACCACGCAAGTTGCATCCTTTTATATCAGCCATTCCCTATCTAAGAGATGTCTTCAGTACCAGTTGTTTCTACATCTTGAAAAGGACAGCACTGCGTCAAAATAGTGCGCATTAAAATATGCTTGTAAATGAATATGTGGTATTTTCTGATTTACGTTGATTTGCAGGAGGGTAACAAACGTGTTTTAGTCTGCCCAAACCACAAACTTGCTCCCCTCCCGTTGGCTTTGTTTACAATCCCAAGTCTTTGCCCTTTCTAAGCGGGGTTACCCTCCGAATGGATGAAAACAGCTTGTCGAACTGCTCCTTGAACCATTCGCCAATCGGTTGTCCGTTGATGGCAAGTGCGAGTTTAGACCTGTCTTTCGGGTCTTTTACCACTTGGCAACCAGCTTCCTCAGTTTTGAACTTCCGTTTGTGTTCCTCCGAATAGAGTTCACCCTCATATAACAGCGGCTTGCCGCTGATGAGCGTGGCGGTCTGCCGCTCGTTGAAGCCAACTTTCAGACAGAACTTCTCCATGTACACCAGTTCTTGGAATAGCGGAAACCATTTCTTGGCTTTTCGGATAATGGATTTCAGGAATGACACTTCCTTTTGGTGTTCCGCTTCCTTGTCCGACATCTCCCTGCGGTGCTTGGCTTGCAGTTCCATCAGTTGCCGTTGGTATTCCTCTTGCTGCCGCTCCATCTGTTGTTGCAACAATTCGATACTCTCGTCACGGGTGGCAACTTCGTTTTGCAATGTGCGGTTGTCGGCTTCCAACTCTTTCAATTTGCCGCTGCCCAAAAGAGAACCGACCTTTGCCACGAGTGCCGCTTTTGCCTCAGTCTTGGCGGCTTCCAGTTTTTCTGATTTTATTTCTTTCCGTACTTCGTCAAGCTGCCGTTCCGCCTGTTGTTGTTCGG
>ENA-ORSI01001299-ORSI01001299.1-human-gut-metagenome-genome-assembly--contig:-NODE-1299-length-22238-cov-5.369923_pt1 | contig 22238 bp, 16 predicted proteins | sample MGYA00242187_ERZ509154 | MGnify/ENA primary metagenome ERZ509154 (study PRJEB26280, sample SAMEA2338627) | human gut metagenome | biome: human gut; feature: human-associated habitat; material: faeces...
CCTTCCGGCCGCCAGCGGCTTCGGGACTGGCTGGCCCAGCCTTTGGGCAGCATCATGCCCACCCGGGACGAATTCACCATGAAACTGTACCTGATCCGCAGCCGGAAAGATCCCCAGCTCCGTCAGCTGTTCCTGGAAGACATCCAACGCCACGAAGAACGGCTGGCCCACCTCCGGCTCCGCTGGCAGCTGCTGTTCCCCACCCAGGAAGACCGGGAAAAAGAATACGGCCACGCCCTGATCCTCCAGGAAGCCATCCAGCGGGAAACCCGGAAGCTGGAGTGGGAAAAGAAGCAGTTGGCGGAGATTTAACAATTTGTAAATTTTTTGGGGAAACGGTTGAAGGCACCGGATTTTCGCGATAAAATATTGACCCGGTAGTCAAGATGTGCAGAACAATCGAAGAGTTGTACAGGACGTGCCGCCGGCACGTCCTTTTTGTAAGGAGCAGGTATGGAGAAAAAGGAACTGACGGATAAATTGAAAGGAATCAAGGGGATCCTCCCTTCCGGGCACCTGGTGGGAGCCGGTTTTTCTTTCCAGTGGAAAGATGCAGACGGGCAAATCCAGGAATTCCATGCAGGGCCCAAGCTGCTGGTGGGCTTCTGCGGTGCCTTCCTGGCCAGCCTGATGGGGCTGGCGGTGTGTGCCGGGCTGCTGTTCAAGGCCTGGGACGAACAGACGGAACTGGCCAACTACCGGGCGGACTATGGGGTCTATACGGAACGGCTGGCCAAGCTTATGGATGACAACGAAAAGCTCCAGCGGGAACTGGCCCAGGTGGTCCAGGTGGAAAACGCCGTCCGTCAGAAGCTGGCCAAGGACGGAGTAAAAATCGGAGAAGATGCCGTGGACAAAAAGTCCAAGGAACTGGACAAAGGGGGCCAGGGAGGCTCCACCACCGCTGACCAGCTTTCCGTACTGGAAGTCCAGGATGAAATCAACTGGAAAAAGCTGGCCTACAAGAAGGAAAACCTCACCAACATGCTGCTGGCCCTGTCGGATACCGGGGACGGCACCTACGGCTGGCCGGTGAGCGGCGGAGAAATCAGTTCCTTCTTCGGGCTCCGGGCAGATCCTTTCGGGAACGGCAGTGATTACCATCCCGGGGTGGACATCGCCGTGGATTACGGCACCCCCATCAAGGCATCCGCTGCCGGAACGGTGGAAGATGCCCAGTGGAACGGGGGCTACGGCCGGTTCGTCAGCATCAATCACGGCAACGGGCTCACCACCTGCTACGGCCACATGAGCGCCATCGCCGTCCAGCCGGGCCAGACCGTACGCCGGGGAGACATCATCGGCTACGCCGGCAGCAGCGGCTACAGCACCGGCCCTCACGTGCATTTCGAAGTGCGCCAGAACGGAAGCCCGGTGAATCCGCTGAATTTTGCAAGGCCGGTGGGATAAAAAAGGAGCTGTGAAGAAATGAATCCTCATTTCTTCACAGCTCCTTTTTCCAATTCCTGAAAATGCTTTTGGAGGGCGGTGGCCATTTCTTTTACCCAGAGCCGGTCTTCTCCCTGACGGCAGGCCAGGTACAGCCGGTGGAAAGGAGTCCTTTCCGCCAGGGGGAATACGGAAAATCCTCTTTCGCCCATGGCGGCGGCCACCGACCGGGGCACCAGCATCCAGTCTTCCGGAGCCTGGAAATACTTTTCGGCGGTGGGGGTGCTGTTCACCCGGATCTTGCTGTCCATGGCCCGCCAGTACTGATCATGCCAGCTGCGGAATTCTTCCGTAAAGATCTGGAAGATTTCCTGTTTCCCGTTGAGTTCTTCCATGGAAATGACCTTTTTCCCCTGGAAGTGTCCCGGATCCTTCATCACCACCAGGAACGGCTCTTCGTGGAGCAGCACACTGACCAGTCCCCTGTTGGAAAGGGGAAACTGCACAATGCCCACATCCAGCATCCCTTCCAGCAGCAAATCCCGGATTTCCACACTGTGATGGTCTTCCAGGGTAAGGCTGCACCTGGGATGCTCCCCCAGGTAATCCTGGAGGAACCCGGCCAGGAAATATTCCTGGGCACTGCGCATGCACCCAAGCCGCAGCAGATACCGTTCCTTTTCTTCCCGGAAAGAAAGCCCTTCCTCATACAATTCCAGCATATGGACCGCCACCCCCAGGAACTGTTCTCCCTTCCCGGTCAGTTCCGCTTCCTGCCTCCCTTTGCTCCGCAGCAGCAGCGGATACCCCAGTTCCTCTTCCAGCCGGGCCAGCCGTTTGCTGAGGGTGGATTGGGTCAGATAAAAATTCTTGGCGGTCTGGGTCATATTCCGGGTCCGGCAAAGATCCCGGAACAGGTAGAGTGATTCCGTATCCATTTTTCCGCTCCTTTTAATAATCGTTTTTAGAATATTATAAAGTAAAATAAGTTGTTTTACAACTGTTTCCTTCTGACTTATACTGAAACCATCCAAGGAAAACATTCCTGGGAAACAGAAAGATTGATAAAGAAAGGGTGAGTGCTATGAAAAAGAGCTTCATGGATAAATTACTGACTGGTTTGGAAAAAGACGAATTCATCCGGACCCGTCTGGCAGGAAAACTGGCATCCGCCCCAGCTCCCGGAAAGAAAGCGTCTGCCTCCGTCATCTGCCGCTGCCAGCAGGCAAAAGCCACTGTCCTCCCGGGAATGTAAAAAACATCCAGCAACAGCGCAATCTATAAAAAAGGAGAATCAACCATGGATCTGATGACAGCAAAATTCCAGCGTTTGGGAATCGACAATGCTCCGGGGCAGGAAAGCCGGCAGCAAAAAGTGGAACTGGATCTGAGGGGAGAACCCCTGCCCGGTCCGGCGGTCAACTTCTCTCACGGCGACGTGGACGCCCACCAGCCGGCTCCCGGCACCCTGGAAACCTTTGTGGAAGGGTTCCGGAAAGGGGGCTGCGTGGCCTATACGGAATACCGGGGCGGAGAAGATATCCGGAAAGATGTGGCAGCCAAACTGGCAGCCTTCACCGGAGCTCCCATCGACCCGGAAACGGAACTGATCCTGACCCCCGGGACCCAGGGTGCCCTGTTCCTGGCCCTGGGCAGCCTGGTGGGCCGGGGCGACAAAGTGGCCATCGTGGAACCGGATTACTTCGACAACCGGAAACTGGTGGAATTCTTTGAAGGGGAACTGGTTCCTGTGAAACTGGACTACCTGAGCCAGGATAAAAATGCCGGAGTGAATCTGGCGGCCCTGGAAGAATCTTTCAAACAGGGTGTGAAGCTGTTCCTGTATTCCAACCCCAACAACCCCACCGGCGTGATCTTTTCTGAAGAGGAGACCCGGGAAATCGCCCGGCTGGCGAAAAAATACCATGTAATCCTCCTGGTGGACCAGCTGTATTCCCGGCAGATCTTCGACAATCATCCCTATACCCATCTCCGGGCCCTGCCCGAAGCCGACCGTCCGGACAGCCTGCTGACCATCATGGGACCGTCCAAGACCGAATCTCTCAGCGGGTTCCGTCTGGGCACGGCTTTCGGTTCCTCCTGGATCATCGACCGGATGGAAAAACTCCAGGCCATTGTGACCCTCCGGGCCCCGGGCTACAGCCAGTATGTGTTCCGCAGCTGGTTCCGGGAACCGGAAGGATGGCTGAAGGACCGGATTGCCGTCCATCAGGCCATCCGGGATGATCTGATTGCCCTGGTCCGGAGCCATGCAGGATGCAGCGTCCGGAAAACCGAAGGAGGCAGCTATATTTTCCCCACTCTGCCGCCTATGGACGTGAGCATCAGTGATTTTGCCAAGATCGTCCGGAAACTCACCGGTGTCATCATCACTCCGGGCACAGAATTCGGTCCCCAGTTCACCCACAGTTTCCGGGTGAACTTCTCCCAGGATCCCCAAAATACCCATGATGCCATTGACCGGGTGCTCCAGATCATGGAACGGTACCGCAGCCGGTAACAGCAGGTAAATTCAGTACAGGAGGCCAAACTATGGAAAAACATTTTGTATTCGATCCGGAACTGCAGAAGGAAATCAAAAGCAGATTCTGTTATATGGATGAGAATCCCCTGGGCCGGAAACGGCTGTTCTTTGAAAACTCCGGAGGCTCCCTCCGTCTCAAAGCCTGTGTGGAAGCCAAGGCCCGCTATGAGCAGATCCCTGACTGTCCCCTCCGGTATCATGATGTTTCCCTGAAGCTCCATGAAGTGAAGGACAAGGGGATCCGGGACCTGATGGAAGTGCTTTTTGGCGCTGCCCCGGGAGAAGGAGCCCTGGTGACGGAACTAACCCCTTCCAAGGTCACCTTCAGTATCACCCGGGCCATTGTGGAAAATGTGCCGGGGACCAATGTGGTCACCACGGCCATCGAGCATCCTTCCGCCTACGATGCCGCCCGGATGTATGCGGAAAAGACCGGGAAGGAATTCCGGGTGGCCAGGGCCAATCCGGAAACCGGCGGGGTGGATGTGGAGGAAATCCTGAAGCTGGTGGACCAGGACACCTGCCTGCTCAGTGTCATGAGTGCCTCCAACATCTCCGGGAAAGTGTTCCCCATGAAGGAAATCGTGGAAAAAGCCCGGCAGATCAAACCGGATCTGTTCATCCTCTCTGATGCGGTACAGCACGCTCCCCATGCAGCCCTGTACGCCCATGACCTGCAGCTGGACGGACTGGTGATCGCTCCCTACAAAGCCATGGGGATCCGGGGCTGCGGCTATGGATACGTCTCTGACCGGGTGGCCGCCCTGCCCCATGACAAACTGCTGGCCAAACCGGAAAAGGAATGGGAGCTGGGCACCTACCCGCACGCCAACTTCGCAGCCATGAGTGCCATGGTGGACTACATCTGCTGGATCGGCCGTCACTATACGGACAGCCAGGATCGGCGTACCCAGTATGTAACAGGTTTCCAGTACTGCCACGCCCACGAAAACAGCCTGTTGGAACGGATGCTGGAAGGCACCGAAGCCCTGCCGGGTCTGCGCCACATCCCGGGAGTGGAGCTGTATTTCGACGGACCGGTGGATGACAGCCGGGACCTGGTGGTGGCCATGGGTCTGAAAGGGATGGATTACACCACACTCCGGGAAGAATATGACAAACGGGGGGTACTGGTCTTCGAACGGATCAACACCAGTGAATATTCCAAGCGGATCGTGGAATCCCTGGGCCGCACCGGCCTGCTGCGGGTATCCCCTCTCCACTGCCACGACTTCAGCGATATCGACCGTTTCCTGGAAGTCACCTGGGACATTGCCAAAGCCCAGGGCTGCTGAGAAAGGAGTCTTCCAATGAAAGATCCCATCCCTCAGGGGAAATATGTACCGGCAGCCCGCAGCGGACGGCTCATTGCCACTGCCGGCATGACCCCCCGGAAAGAAGGCGTCCTGATCATGCAGGGCAAAGTCCAGGGGGCGGTTCCCCTGGAAACCTATCGGGAGGCGGTGGTCCAGGCGGCGGCCAATGCCCTGACAGCCGCCCGGAACCAGCTCCGGACCGGAGAAATGCTGGAAAGGATCCTGCGGATGGACGTGTACGTGAACGGAGCTCCGGATTTTACCGCCCACCCCAAACTGGCGGATTTTGCTTCTGAATACCTGCTGAATGAACTGGGAGACGCCGGCCGGTGTGCCCGCTGTGCCCTGGGCATGGCCGGGCTCCCGGGCAACGCTCCGGTGGAAATCAGCCTGCTGGCTGTGGTGAAAGAGAAGGAATGAAAAAAGAGGCTGTTGCATGCGCAACAGCCTCTTTTTTACAGCAATTTCAGTTTCTTCCCCACCATCACCATTCTCCTTCCCAGGAAGGGGATCTGGTTCAGTTCTTCTTCGGGCATGGTCTTCAGCACCAGGAGCAGGAGGCCGTAGACGGGAATGGCTACGGCCATGCCGCCCAGGATGCTCCAGGCACCCCAGTTGGGCACCAGGGCCAGGAAGCCTTTCACCGCCGCTCCCATGACCAGGGCAGCCAGGGCGGTTTTTCCCAGCTGCTTCAGTTCCAGGGAGAAGCCGGTGTACTTTTTAATGAAGAAAAGGTTCAGGATGGCGGCGATCCCGATATCCGCCACAGTGGCCCAGGAGGACCCCACGATTCCCAGGGTGGGGGTCAGGTTCCAGTTCAGGAGCACTTTGGAAGCCGCCGCAATGATCATATTGATCACCGGGATCTTGGTCTTCCCCAACCCCTGGAGGATCCCGGTGCTCACCTGATGGAGCCCCAGGAGGAAAATGGCCCAGCTCATGGTCTCAATGGAGGGCCCGGCCTTGGGGGCGTTATAAATCAGGGCCGCCACCCGTCCTCCCAGTACATGAAGGCCGATGCTGCAGGGAATGGTGATTACCGCCGCCACGGAGAAGGCCGCCGCCACTTTTTCCCGGATCCCTTCCCTGTCTTCCAGCACCCGGGATTCACTGATGGCAGGCACCAGACTGATGGACAGAGCCGCCGTCAGGATGGTGGACATGTTGATGAGAGGCACCGCCATGCCGGTGAGATACCCGAACAGAGTGGTGGCTTCGGACATGGACCAGCCTCCCACCATGAGCCGCCGGGGCACGATCATCATGTCCAGGTTGGACACAATGGGCAGCATCAGGCTGGACATGGATACGGGCAGGGCCAGGGCGATGAGCCGGCGGATGATTTTCCCGGCCGGTTCCTGTTCCGCTTCCGGCACCTTCTGTTCCCCTTTGGGGAAGAATTTGTGCTTCAGCCGGAGGTAGAACACCTGGAGGAGCAGGAGGCCGCACAGGGCCCCGGCCCCAGCCCCCATGCTGGCCCCGGCTGCCGCATAGGTGAGACCGTAGGGCATCAGCAGATAGGAAAAGGCGATCATGGTGACCACCCGGACCAGCTGCTCGGTGATTTCCGAACAGGCGGTGGGAGTCATGATCTGCCAGCCCTGGAAGTACCCCCGGAAGCTGGAAAGGAAGGTGACGAAGAACACCGCCGGTGCCAGGGCGATGATGGAATAGTAGGCCCGGGGATCCGGGATGATCCCGGAAGACACCAGCCATCTGGCCATCACCAGCAGGCACAGGGAGAAGAACAGCCCGGTGCAGAACAGCATCCGCAGGGATACCCGGAACACCCGCTGGGCCCCGGTATAGTCCTCCTTGGCCACTTTTTCCGCGGTGATGATGGAAATGGCCACCGGGATCCCGGCGGAAGAAACGGTGATGGCCATGAGATAGATGGGGAAGCCCATCTGGTACAGACCAATGCCTTCGCCCCCCATGACCCGGGAGAGGATCACCCAGTTCAGGGCCCCGATCACCTTCACCACGATGCTGGAAATGGTGAGAATCAAAGTACCCTTCAAAAATTTTTTCGTCTTGCTGTTGCCGGAAGTTTGTCCTTGCTGTTCCATACTGCCCTTCCTTTATCGGTTTCTGCAGGAACCCCGACGGGTCCGCCGGGCTCCTGGGATTTGCACTGTAATTGTATTATTTTATCATATTTTGGCAGGTTGTGGGCATTTCTCCCATGGATCAGGGAAATAAATGTTCTCCATCCAGCTGATACTCATCCTCCCTTCCCTGGTCTCCGGGGCTGTAGCGGATCTTGACAAACACATCCGGCCGGGCTCCCGGATGCAGCCACACCCCAAAAGCAGCAAGGGTCTGAGGTCCGTCCGGCCGGCTGCCCAGCCGCCAGATGCTGTTGTCCGGTCCTTCCGCCTTGTCTTGGCTGAAGCGGATCAAATCTTCCAACACATACGGGGTCTGCTGGCTTGCCAGCAGTTCTTCGATCCGGCGGTACCGGTGCCGGGCCGAAACGCCCTCTTTCAGATTCAGACGCTGGAACTCCGGGCTCAGATAAAAATTGGTATGGGAAAGGGTACCGTTGCTGACCCGGCGCACAGCCACCTGGTCATGATCCCCCACTTCCACCCAGGCCAGTTCAGAAGCATCTGCCAGCAGCAGGAATTTGGGACCTCCCAAATCCGTACCCCTGGCCAGCGCCTCTTCTACTGTGGCACAGCTGCCCAGAAGTTCTTTCAGCGCCCCCTTTCCCCAAGGCCCCATGGCCAGCCGTTCCTTTCGCGGGATGCTGCTGGCAGATGCTGAGAACACCGCCAGGCCGGCTTCATTAACCCCGCCTTTGAGAGCCATATGGTTTTCCGCTCCCCCATAGATTCCATAATACCGGTATAAAGGTCCCTGGACCAGCCGCATTTCCTGATATTCCGGCCGCCAGTCCCGATTCTTTACAAGCAGACTTCCCCCTCCCAAGACCCGGCTCCCCTGAGCTCCGAACAGGGTACATCCCCAGGCGGCAGCCGCCGGCAACCAGGCGGCCAGGCAGACTGGGAGAAGTTTCCTTACTGAAATTCCCATGATGGATTCCTTCCCTTTCTTTGTTTTCTGTCATTGTATCACAATTATCCTTTCAGTGCCTTATGCCCCCAACACCGGGCTTGGAGGGAATCCTCTGCCCCCTTCACTCTGCACTGCGATAAGGGTTTCATTCAGGACCTGCTGCCACATACCCTATGTTGGATTAACCACTGGAGTTCTCCGGGATTTGTGCTATAATTAAATACACTTTAAGATGAGGTGCATTATGAGTACGTATCGTGTAGGTTTAGACATCGGGTCCACCACGTGCAAAATCGTCGTGCTGGACAATCATTCCCATGTGGTGTTTTCCCGCTACAAGCGGCACCAGGCCAATGTGGCTGGCGTTTTGCGGGAAGAACTGCAGACTTTGCGTTCCCAGATCGGAGCCGCCAGCCTGAAGCTGAAGATCACTGGTTCCGTGGGCATGGGGGTGGCGGAAAAATTCAACATTCCTTTTGAACAGGAAGTCATCGCCGCCACCAAATTCGTCAAAGCCAAATATCCGGACGTGGCCACCCTGATCGACATCGGCGGCGAAGACGCCAAAATCGTGTATATTAAAAAAGATGGCAGCTGTGATCTGCGGATGAACGGGAACTGTGCCGGCGGCACCGGGGCCTTCCTGGATCAGATGGCTGTGCTGTTGGGGATTCCCATCGAACAGCTGAACGGGCTGGCGGAAAAGGCCCAGCACGTCCACTACATTGCTTCCCGCTGCGGAGTTTTTGCCAAAACGGATATCCAGAACCTGCTGGCCAAGAACGTGAGCCGGGAAGACATTGCCATTTCCATTTTCCATGCAGTGGCGGTCCAGGTAATTTCCACCCTGAGCCACGGCTGCACCATCGAGCCCAAGATCCTGCTCTGCGGCGGTCCTTTGACCTTTATGCCCGCTCTGCGGAAGGCTCTCATGGACTGTCTCCAGATTCCCTATGTGAATTTCGTGGTGCCGGACAACGCCAACCTGATCCCGGCCTACGGCACTGCCCTCAGTGCGGCGGACGCTCCTTCCATCACCTTTGACCAGCTGGTGGAGAAACTGGAAAGCGCCCCCAAGGTAAAGGTCCGGTCCGATGATGTGCTGCCTCCCATTTTCAAATCCCCGGAAGACTATGCCGCCTGGAAAAAGGCCAAGGAAGCGGACGCCATCCAGCTGACCCCTCTCACCCCGGAAACTGACGCAGTCTATGTGGGCATCGACTCCGGCTCCACCACCACCAAACTGGTGGTTACGGACCCGGAAGACCGGATCCTGTACACCCATTACGGGCCCAACAACGGGAATCCCATCGGCGCCGTCCAGGAAGCCTTCGAAGCGTTCTATGCAGAATGCCTGAAGGTGGGAGCCAACCCCCGGATCCTGGGCAGCTGTTCCACCGGCTACGGGGAAGACCTGATCAAAGCCGCCTTCGACCTGAAGACCGGCATCATCGAGACCATCGCCCATTATCTGGCTGCCCGGAAAATCCACCAGGACGTTTCCTTTATCCTGGACATCGGGGGCCAGGACATGAAGGCCATTTTCGTGGACCACGGGGTCCTGAACCGGATGGAACTGAACGAATCCTGCTCCTCCGGCTGCGGCACCTTCCTGGAAACCTTCGCCAAGGGGCTGAACTATTCCGTCAGCGACTTTGCCAAACTGGCCTGTGAAGCCAAGGAACCCTGCGACCTGGGTACCCGGTGCACGGTGTTCATGAACTCCAAGGTAAAACAGAGCCTCCGGGAAGGGGTCACCATCGGGGACATTTCCGCCGGTCTGGCCTATTCCGTGATCAAAAACTGCCTGTACAAGGTGCTGAAGCTCCAGAACACCCATGACCTGGGGAACGACATCGTCCTCCAGGGAGGCACCATGAAGAATGATGCGGTGGTCCGGGCCTTCGAACTGCTGACCGGCACCACTGTCCACCGGAGCAACATCCCGGAAATCATGGGAGCCTACGGCTGTGCCCTGTTTGCCCGGAGCCGGGCGGAAGGGGAAGCCACCCTGGACGACATGATCCATGTGGCCAACTACACTGACAGCCAGCTCCAGTGCCACGGCTGCGAAAACAACTGCCTGATCAAGAAGTACAACTTCAGCAACGGCAGCATCTATTATTCCGGGAACAAATGTGAGAAATTCTTCACCAACAACGGGGAAGACCACAAGCCCGGAGAAAACATCTACGACTACAAATACAAGCTGCTCTTCGACCGTCCGGTAAACGAGGATGCCCAGCGGGTCATCGGGATCCCCCGGTGCCTGAACATCTACGAGGATTATCCCTTCTGGCATGCCCTGTTCACCACCTGCGGCCTGAAGGTCCAGCTGTCCGATCCCTCCACCTTCAAGAACTACGAAGGCGGGATCCACGATGTGATGAGCGACAACATCTGCTTCCCGGCCAAACTGGTCCACGGCCACATCAACAACCTGATCCGGAAGCGGGTGAACCGGATCTTCATGCCCTATGTGATCTACGAACGGCAGGATGACAAACGGCAGCTGAACAGCTACAACTGCCCGGTGGTCTCCGGCTATTCCGACGTGATCAAAAGCGTGGTGAACACGGAGATCCCCATTGATTCCCCGCCCATCAACTTCCAGGATGAATCCCTGCTGAAGAAGCAGATCCGGAAATACCTGAGCTACATCGGCTTTGACCGGTTCACCGCGGACAAGGCCCTGAAGGCGGCCCTGAAGGCCCAGGAAGAATACGGCCGGGCCATCAAGGCAAAGAATGAGGAAATTCTCCGGAAAAGCCGGGACAATAAACAGCTGACCATCCTGCTGGCAGGACGTCCCTACCATACGGACCCCCTGATCCAGCACAAACTCAGCGAATCCATTGCAGCCATGGGCATCAATGTGATCAACGAGGACCTGGTCCGGGATGACAGCACCATCACCATCGATGATTCCTATCTGGTCCGCCAGTGGGCCTATATCAACCGGATTTCCAAGGCTGCCGACTGGGTGGCCCGTCAGGACAACAGCGTCCACTTTATGGAAATGACCTCCTTCGGCTGCGGCCCGGATGCCTTCCTCCAGGACGAAGTCCGGGGCATCCTCCAGCGTCACGGGAAGGCCCTGACCCTGCTGAAGATCGACGATGTGTCCAATATCGGCTCCCTGAAACTGCGGGTCCGGTCCGTGGTGGAAAGCATCCGGTACAACCGGGATGCCAAATTCACTTCCACCCCCTTCGAACAGCCTCCCCGCTTCGAAAAGAGCATGCGGGACTACACCATCCTGGCTCCCTATTTCACTCCCTTCATCTCCCCGCTGATCCCTTCGGTGATGAAGAATGCAGGCTTCCATGTGGAAACCCTGCCGGAAAGCACTGTCCAAAGTGCGGATCTGGGGCTGAAATTCGCCAACAACGAAGTGTGCTACCCGGCCACCCTGGTGGTGGGGGACTTTATCCGGGCGCTCCAGTCCGGGAAATACGACCCCTCCCACACGGCTGTGGCCATTACCCAGACCGGCGGCCAGTGCCGAGCCTCCAACTATTTCGGGCTCATCAAGCACGCTCTGATTGCCGCCGGGTTCAAGGACACCCCGGTGCTGTCCCTGGCCACCAGCAAGAACATCCAGAACGACCAGCCGGGGTTTGAACTGAACTGGCTGAAGATTGCCAAGATCACCGTTTCCACCGTATTGTTCTCCGACTGCCTGGCCAAGTTCTTCAATGCCTCCGTAGTCCGGGAAACCGTAAAGGGCAAGGCAGAAGAACTGAAGGACAAGTACCTGGATCTGGCCAAGAAGGAAATCGAAGCCAACAGCTCCAGCGGCCTTCTGAAGCTGCTGAAGGAAGCGGCAGCGGAATTCAACGACCTGGCCAAACCGGATGTGCGGCTGCCCCAGGTGGGGATCGTAGGGGAGATTTACCTGAAGTTCAACGCCTTCGCCCATAAGAACATCACTGGCTGGCTCATGGAGCATTCCATCGAAGTGATGCCGCCTCTCCTGACACCCTTCTTCATGCAGGCCTTCGTGAACCGGATCACCAACCGGAAATTCGGCCTGGAACGGCACCATATGCCCAATGTGATCGCCGATGTGCTGTACATGTGGGTGAACAAGCAGGTGAAGAAGTTCAACGAGATCGGGGAAGAATTCCGATACTTCACTCCCATCGAGGACATTTTCGAACTGGCCAACGACGGGAAGAACATCATCAACATGGCCGCCCAGTTCGGGGAAGGGTGGCTGCTGCCGGCGGAAGTGGTGAACTTCGCCAAGCACGGCATCGAGAATGTGATCAGCCTCCAGCCTTTCGGCTGCATCGCCAACCACATCATCTCCAAGGGGATCGAAAAGAAGATCAAATCCCTCTATCCCCACATGAACCTGCTGAGCCTGGACTTCGACAGCGGGGTCAGCGACGTGAACGTGACCAACCGGCTGCTGCTGTTTGTGGAGAACATCCGCACCAGCGCCGCCCCGGCTCCCGCTCCCAAAGCAGAAAAGAAAAAAGGCTTCTTCGACGAGAATCTGGCGAAGAGGGAGATCATGATTTAAAGAAAAGGCCTGCTGCCGGCGCAGCAGGCCTTTTTTGTTATTCCCAAAATCTATAGCAACCGGTTGTTTTTCTGCATTATCCAAATCCCTATGCGTATGCTATACTTTTCCCATGAACAAAATGTGAATGATGTGGGAGGATATATTCATGACTGTAAAGAACAAACCGCCTTTTCGGTATGATATTGTAGGGAGCTTTCTGCGGCCGGCTGCTTTGAAGGAAAAACGGGAGGCTTTTGCCGCCGGGACCATCACTGCCGCTGACCTGAAGGCTGCGGAAGACGAAGCCATCCGGGACCTGGTGGCCAAGGAAAAAGAAGTTGGACTCCGGGCCGTTACCGACGGGGAATTCCGCCGCCGGTACTGGCACTTGGATTTCCTGACGGAACTGGAAGGAGTTACGGAGATTTCCGCAGAAAACTGGTCCGTCCATTTCAAAGGGGCCCAGCCCAAAGCCCGGACTGCCAAGATCACCGGTCCCATCAGCTTCGGAAGCCACCCCTTCCTGGACCATTTTCGGTTTCTGAAGGAAGCGGCCGGGGACACCCTGGCCAAAATGACCATCCCCTCTCCCAGCATGCTGCATCTGATCTGCTGCGTCCGGGAAAAACACTATGAACCCATTCCCCAATACCAGGACCAGAACCGGCTGTTCACGGACATCGCCCTGGCCTACCAGCAGGCCATCCGGTCCTTCTACGCCGCCGGCTGCCGGTACCTGCAGCTGGATGACACCAGCTGGGGTGAATTCTGCGACGCAGACAAGCGGAAAGCCTATGCAGAACGGGGCTTTGACCTGGATGAACTGGCCAATCACTATGTGGATATGATCAACCGGGCCCTGGAAGCCAAACCGGAGGACATGACCATCACCATGCACATCTGCCGGGGGAACTTCCGTTCCACCTGGTTCTCCAGCGGCGGCTACGAACCGGTGGCGGAAACCCTCTTCGGCCGCTGCCATGTGGACGGATTCTTCCTGGAATACGACAGCGACCGGGCCGGAGGCTTCGAACCTCTCCGGTTCATCAAAGATCAGCAGGTGGTCCTGGGCCTGGTGACCTCCAAGACCCCGGAACTGGAAAAGGAAGAAGACATCATCGCCCGGATCCGGGAAGCGGAAAAATACGTACCCCTGGACCAGCTGTGCCTGAGTCCCCAGTGCGGTTTCTCCTCCACCGAAGAAGGGAACCTTCTGACGGAAAAAGAACAGTGGGCCAAGCTCCGGCTGATCCGGTCCATTGCGGAAAAAGTCTGGGAAGATGCATGAAAACAAGGGGCTGTTGCATACGCAACAGCCCCTTTTCCTTACCGTTCTTTTGCAGTCAGCTGATCGATCAGGGCACTCTGGCGGTTGACGATGGCTTTCAGTTCTTCCACATTGCTGCGGAGGATGCTGATTTCCCTGGCCATGGCCGTCTTGGAGGTGGTCACTTTGCCTCCTTTGCCCAATTTGAAGGTGACTCCGGCATTGACCATATTCTCGCCTCCGCCGAAGGAGCCTCCCACACTGAACATCACATCTTCCGTGGGCCGGTAATAGGCCCCGATGGCCATGGCATGGGCTCCTGCATAATTGCCGTATCCGGCGGCAAAATCCCATTTGTCATCCGGATCAAAGTCCAGGGGCTGGAGAGCTGCCAGCGCGGCGGCCCCGGCACCCACCCGGTTCACCCGGGCATCCAGTTTGTTCAGAGAGTTCCCCAGTTGGGTAATGTTCTGCCGATTTTCCTGGACCATCTGGTTGGTGGCGTGAAGCTGGCTGCCGTTCACTGCATCGGTAGAGGCAGCCGACACTTCACCAGGTGCCAGTCCCGTAATGGACAGACCTTTCATATCCATACCCTTTCCATCCAGCACCGGGCCCTTTTCCCCGATGGTCACACTGTCCACCTTGATGTCCGGTTTCAGATGGATGTGGATTTTGTCCACAGTCCGGCCATTTTCGACTGTAGTGGAACTGGAAGCCGTATGGATGTTGTCCCCGCCCAGTACCTTGACGGTGCCCCCGTCGTTGAGTTTGGCGGTATTCCCATCGTCGGTGGCAAAATCCACCTCGTTGGCCACGTAGCCTACATGGACCGGACCTCCGTCGTCAGTTTCCGGTTCCGCCACCGCCCGCAGGGCAGCTCTGGCCGGTCTGAGTTCCGGCTCATCCTGGGTGCCGGGAAGCTCACTGGGGTCGGACAGGATATGTACCGTTCCATGTTCGTTGCTCAATCCGTTGAGATTGGCTTTGATGGTGTATTCCGTTCCCAGTTTCTCCACAATGATCCCTTCTCCGGCATGGATGGAGATCCGGGCATCGCTCATGGCTTCCTTCAGCTGGGCTACGTTCACCGCATCGGTATCTTCCGTCCCGGCTGCCAGGTTGATGATCTGCCGGGTCTGCTGGGGAATCGGCCTGCCGTTTTCATCCTGATCCTGAGGCCCAGCTCCTACGGACACGGCGCCCCACGAGGACTGCCAGGCAGGAGACGAATCGACCATCTGGCCGTATACGGGATGGTAGCCCTGCCAGCCCGCTTTCCGGTCGGCCACGGATTCCATGCCCAGAGCCACGGACCCGGAGGCAACAGCACGGCTCAGGATACCGGCAGCCGTTCCCCCTTCTCCTTCTGCCAGACTGGCGGCTCCCACCGCCGTCCCCCGCAGGCCGGCTCCACTGGCATACCCCAGGGAAGTGGCAAATTTCTCAGTGGCTTTGCTGAAGCCGCCCAAAGCTGTGGAAGCCAGTCCGGAAGATTCAGAATAGGCGCCTACGGCGGTGGAATGATCCCCGGCCGTGCCTCCTTCATACATGCCGTTGGCCATAAGGCCGATGCTGGTGCTGTATGCCCCTTTGCTCTTGGCCTGCTGCCCCAGGGCCACGGCCCCTTCTGCAGTGGCTTCGGAATAACTGCCTACCGCTGTGGTGTACAGGCCTACAGCATGGCTCTGTTCCCCAATGGCAATGGCATTGGTGCCATTGGCTTCTCCCTGGGACCCGGTGCCGATGGCAATGGCATCCAACCCTGTGGCCCGGGATCCGTTCCCTACGGCCAAAGCCCGTTCCCCTTCTGCATGGGCATCATTGCCCAGGGCGGTTGCCCCCATGGTCCCATCGGCATAAGCCCCGGCCCCTACTGCCAGGGAATCGGTTCCCACGGCACCGTCATTGAGATAATTCCGGTCCCGGTTACCGCCTTCCGGGTTCACTTGGAATTTTCCGTATTTTATTTTTCCTCTTCCTGTCATACCAGCAGTCGTACGTACAGCTGTCCTCCTTTTCTTTAATCAATCCTTCGATTGTGTTTAATTTTCCTTTAAGATTCCCTTCTATACTGGAACCATCAAGATATGGGAGGATCCGGATATGGAATATTGGGAACATGACGACAATCCGCTGCTGGGCTTTTATCATCGGCACTGGCCTGCTTTTCTGCTTCTGCTGCTGAGCCTGGTGCTGTTCTTTGCCGGCAACGGACAGCTGTTGATCACCGATCCGGTGGAATCCAACTATGCCCTTACCGCCAAGGAGATGCTGGCTTCCGGGGACTGGCTTTCCCCCCGGATCTACGGAAACTACTGGTATGACAAACCCTGGATGTTCTACGGAGAACTGCTGGCGGCCTTCCAACTGTTTGGAGAGACTTCCTTTGCCGCCCGGTTCTTCCCGGCGGTTTTCGGCACCATCGGGGTGCTCCAGACCTACTGGTTCGCCCAGAAGCTGTACAGCCGGAATGTGGGATTCCTCAGCGGTCTCATTATGGCCACCAGCGCGGAATATTTCTACCTGGCCAAAGCGGTGATCACCGATATGACCCTGTTCGTCACGCTGGACGGAGCCCTGATGCTGTTCTACCTGGCCAAGACAGAAAAACGGCCCCGTCTGTATTACGGAGCCTATGCCCTGGCCGGTCTGGCCATCCTGACCAAAGGGCCTCTGGGTCTGGTGCTCCCCGGCCTGATCATCCTGGCCTACCTGGCCGGGAACCGGGATTTCAAGACCCTGGCCCACATGAAGCTGTTCCGGGGAATCCTGCTGGCTCTGGCCATTGCCGCCCTTTGGTACGTCCCCATGACACTTCTCCACGGTTCCGCCTTCCTGGACGGGTTCATCGGGGTCCACAATGTGCTCCGGGCCACGGTGTCCGAACATCCCCGGAACAACACCTGGTGGTATTACTTCCTGATTTTCCTCATTGGCTGCTTCCCCTGGAGCCTGAGCCTGCCCTGGCTGTGGAAGAAATACGGGAAGACCCTGAAGGAACGGATCAAAACCCGGACCTTCTGGAAGAGCCTGGACGACCGGCAGCGATTCCTGTTCCTGTGGGTGCTGGTCACCTGGTTCTTCTTTGAATGCATGGCCACCAAATATCCCACCTACACCTTCCCCTGTCTGCCCCCGCTGGCCATAGGCCTGGCCTGTGCCGCCAGCCGGCTGGATCTCCAGTACTGGGTGAAACGGGCAGCCGTGACCATGGGCCTGCTGTTCACGGTGCTGTCTTTTGTGCTGGCTGCTCCCCTGTGCCGCCAGGCTTCCGCCTGGGATGTGGCCCAGCTGGTTTCTGCCCATCATGTGCCCGGGGTGCCGGTGTACGTGTACGGGGGCCGGTATCCGGTTTCCTTCACCTATTACAGCAAGATCCCCGCTCCCCGGCTGGTAACCCGGCAGCGGCTGCAGCAGATGCGGCCGGAAGGGATCAGTTGGAACGCCAAGAACATGATGCCCTTCGAAGCCCTGGAAGACCTGCCAGATACGGGAAGAATCATCGTCCTAGTAGACCAGAGCAGCCAGAAGGACTTCCTCCAGACCGTCCCGGGAAACTGGGAAAAACTGGGAGAAGGAGGACGCTGGACCGTGTGGGGAAGAAACTGAATCTCCTGGAAGCAAAAAGGACTGTCCCTGTTACAGGGCAGTCCCTTTTTTCGGTATGGTGAAACCGAAGGCTTTCAGATCGATTCCTTCATGTTCCAGCAGCCACACTTTCCGGGGCATACCGCCGCCGTATCCGGTCAGGCTTCCGCTGGTCCCCACCACCCGATGGCAGGGAATGATCAAGCTGATGGGATTGTGGCCCACCGCTCCTCCCACGGCCTGTGCCGACATCCGCTCCTTTCCCTCCCTCCGGGCCATTTCCCGGGCAATGGCGCCATAGGTCATGGTCTTTCCGTAAGGAATGGTCAGCATGATCCGCCCTACCTGCTGCCGGAAATCACTGCCGGACAGTTCAAGGGGAGGCGTGAAGCCTGGATCTTTCCCCTGGAAATACAGGTCCAGCCAACGCCGGGTTTCCTGGAATACAGGGAGATCCGGCCGTTCTTCCACACCGTCTTCGTTTTTCATCCGGATTTCTTCATACTTCTCCCCCTGGAACCACAGCCCGTTCAGCTTTTCTCCATGGCTGCTCAAGAGGATGGTCCCCAAGGGACTTTCCACCTTATCCATATACAACACCGTCTTTTTCATGGTTTCCCCTCCTGTTCTGCCTATATTGTACCAGAAAAAAAGAAAAAACCGGCGGTTATCGGACATGAAAAAGGGGCTGCTGCAGACGCAGCAACCCTCTCAATGATTCCCCAGATACCACTGGACGAACTGTTTGGCGATCCTTCCGTTCCGGCCGGAGTGTTCCATTTCCCACCGGACCCCTTCCACCCGGAGTTCTTCCGGAGACAGCTGGATGCCTTCTTTCCGGAGTTCATGGTCGATGATGGCCAGGTATTCCTGCTGGGTGGGAGCCCCGAAATGGAGGATCAGCCCGAACCGGTCGGACAGGGAAATGGATTCATTGGTGGCGTCTTCCCGGTACACTTCCGCCTCCAGGTCGTCGCTCCGGTCCGTCCAGGTTTCCTTCAGCAGGTGCCGCCGGTTGCTGGTGGCGCACAGCATCACATTGTCCGGCTGGGGAGCGGCCCCTCCGTCAATGGCGGATTTCAGGTACTTGTATTCCTTTTCGTTCTCATCAAAGGACAGGTCGTCGAAGAAGAACAGGAACCGGTGGCTGCGGATCTTCCCGGCCCGTTCCATGGCTTCCGCCAGGAGCTGGAGCTGATCCCGCTTGATCTGGACCAGACGCAGGCCCTGGGCACTGAACAGGGGGATCAGGGCCTTGATGGAGGTGGACTTCCCGGTTCCCCGGCTGCCGGTGGAAAGCACATTGTTGCAGCCCCGGCCGGCCATGAACTGCCGGGTATTGGCCAGGAGCTTCTCCTTCTGGTCCTCATAACCCAGGATATCGTCCCAGGCGTAATGGGGAAAGTCTGCAATCCCCTGGAACCGTCCTTTGGCATCCAGGCAGAAGGCTTCATACCGGGCCATTTTTCCCCGGCCGTACCGCTGGTAATGGTGGAGCAGCAGCCGGGCCTGTCCGGCTGCTTCAGGGGTTTCTTTCAATTGCCGGGCCAGCTGGCTTTCCAGGTTCTCCCGGGCCGGCCGGCTGGGTTCATAATGGTCATAGAACCCGTCCTGGAACACCGCCTGCCCGGACAGGTCCAAAAAGGGACGGAGGGCCTCCAGATCCCGGGTGAGAGCCGCCAGAAGGCCGCTGCCGGCGGTGCCCTGTTTTTCCGCCACCTGGGCGGCCAGGTTGTCCCCTTCTGCCAGGAGATGGAAAAAGTATCCCTGCCACAGGTTCCCGGCAAGGCCCAGCTCTTCAGCGGCGGCCAGGACAGCTTCCCGGGCCCTGGCCAGGTGTTTCTCCCGTTCCGGATGGGCCTGGGCTTTGGCCAGGCTGTGGATCACCGGATCCCGGCGGAGGTTCCGGAGGACGGACAAACGGGCAAACAGGCGGAAATCCGCGGTCTGGTTCTGGCTCATGGCTGTTCTCCTTTCCTTTCAGCCGGTTCCGTTTCTTCCGGCCGGGGTGCGGCCAGCAGGCTGTCCTTCACCGTCTGGGGCCCCCGTCCCAGGGCAATCTGTCCGGTGGTGGCGATTTCCAGGACGGTGTAGCTCCGGAGCATCTGCTTTAAGGCCTCAATATGATCCTGTCGTCCCGTAAGCCGGAAAATCAGGGAATCCGGATACACATCCACGATCTTGGCATGGAACAGCCCGGCAATGTTGGTCAGTTCTTCCCGGATCTGGGGGGTAGGGGCGCTGACCTTGATCAGGGTCAGTTCATAGCTCACCAGGGGGGCATCATCCAGGTTCACCACCTTGATTACATCGATGAGATGGCTCAGCTGGTGGATGGCCTGGTCCAGCTGGAACCGGCTTTCCACTCCCACCACCAGGTTGATCCGGCTGATTTCCGGGATTTCCGTGTAGCCTACGTTCAGGCATTCGATATTGATGTTCCGGCGGGCGATGAGTCCGGCCACATGGGACAGGACTCCCGGCCGGTTGTTGACCAGAAGGGCGATATGCTGCCATTTCATGGGTTTTCCTCCTTATTTCTCTTCCGGGCCCAGGATCATCTGATCCAGCCCTTTGCTGCCCGGGACCATGGGATAGACCCGTTCATCCTCGGGAATGGTGATTTCCAGCAGGGCGGATCCCTCCGACCCAAACAGGAACTCCAGACCTGCTGCCAGCTCTTCCGGCCGGGAAATGCTCCGGGAAGGGATCCCCATGGCTTCCGCGATTTTGGCCATGGAGGGCTTCCGGATCAGTTTGGTCTGGGAATACCGGCCTCCCCGGAACAGGCCCTGGAGCTGGCGCACCATGCCCAGCTGGCCGTTCCGCAGGACGATGGTCTTCACCTGGATGCCGTAGGTGGGCAGGGTGGTGAATTCCTGACAGTTCATCAAAATGCTCCCGTCCCCGGTAATCAGGAGGACGGTTTTGTCCGGTTCCCCCACTTTGGCTCCCAGGGCGGCAGGAAGGCCGAACCCCATGGTGCCCAGCCCTCCGGACGTAAGGAAATGCCGGGGCTGTTCCGTAGGGAAGAACTGGGCCGCCCACATCTGGTGCTGGCCCACGTCGGTGACCACAAGGGTGTCCTGGGGAGCCCGGGCCGCCGCCTGTTTCAGGGCGGTTTCCGGAGAAATCCCCCCGGTGCACCCATGGGCGCTGCAGGGGACCTCCCGTTTCATTTCTTCTCCCTGTTCCCGCCAGGGAGCCGTCTGCTCTTTAACGGCTTCTGCCAGAGGTTCCACCAGACTGGCAAAAAGGGGCAGGGATTCCTGGAGATCGCCGGGCACCGCCACCTGGACCGGGATGATCTTGTTGATTTCCCCCGGTTCCACATTGAAATGGACGATCCGGGCCGCCGGGGCAAACAGGCTGGCCTTGGCGGTGGACCGTTCGTCGAACCGGACCCCGAAAGCCAGCAGCAGGTCACAGCCGGATACTGCCATATTGGCGGCGTAGCTGCCGTGCATCCCCAGCATCCCCAGGTTCTGGGGGAGGGAATCGGGCACGGCCCCTTTCCCCATCAGGGTGGTGACCACCGGGATCCCGGTTTTTCGGGCCAGTTCCGTAAGCACTCCTCCGGTGCCAGACAGGATCACCCCGCCTCCGGCCATGATCACCGGACGGTGGGCCCGGCAGAGGGCTTCCGCCGCCCGCCGGACATCGGACTGCCGGGGATGGAGACTCCCCTGGTAGCCCAGGAGATGGACCTCCTGGGGATACTGGAAATCCAGTCTGGCATCGAACACGTCGGTGACGATGTCGATGAGCACCGGTCCCGGCCGGCCGGTCCGGGCAATGTAAAAGGCTTCTTTCAGCACCTGGGGCAGGTTCTCCACCTTCCGGACCAGATAGTTGTATTTGGTGATGGGAGTGGTGATCCCTGCGGTGTCCGCCTCCTGGAAGGCGTCCTGACCGATCAGGGAGGTGGCCACCTGACCGCTGATGATCACCAGGGGAATGGAATCCATGTTGGCGGTGGCAATCCCCGTCACCATGTTGCAGACCCCGGGGCCGCTGGTGGCAATGCACACCCCCACCTTTCCGGTGGCCCGGGCGTACCCGTCCGCCGCGTGGATGGCCCCCTGTTCGTGGCCGGTGAGGATATGGGGAAAGTTGGTTTTGTAAATGGCATCATACAGGCCCAGTACGGCCCCTCCCGGGTAGCCGAAAACCACCGGGACCTGTTCTGCTTTGAGACATGCAAGGATGGCTTCTGCGCCGGTCATTTCCATAAGAGGTCCTCCTTCAACGCTGTTTCCTTTTCAACTGGGCCCTGGTATCGTGGCCCTGATCCTTTTCAATGGGTTCTGGTATCGGAACCCTGGTGGGGAAAGTCGATTTGACGGTGGCCGCAGAAATAAAAAAATCCGTCCCTCCAAAGGGACGGAAAAATCCGCGGTACCACCCTGTTTCCCCGGTCCATTGCTGGTCCGGGACACTTTGCCACGTACAGTCATACGCGCTTCCGGTAACGGGGAACACCGTCCAGGCCTACTGCCCTGCTTCAGCCTGTCTCCTCCGGGACCAGTTTCCTCCAGGTTCCCCTGATGGCTCGCACCTGCCGCCATCTCTCTGTCAGCTTCCCCCGGACTACTC
>ENA-ORSI01001300-ORSI01001300.1-human-gut-metagenome-genome-assembly--contig:-NODE-1300-length-22226-cov-3.489288_pt1 | contig 22226 bp, 23 predicted proteins | sample MGYA00242187_ERZ509154 | MGnify/ENA primary metagenome ERZ509154 (study PRJEB26280, sample SAMEA2338627) | human gut metagenome | biome: human gut; feature: human-associated habitat; material: faeces...
GGCCTACAACTATTGCCGACCTGTAGGCCGGATAAGGCACTTGTGCCGCATCCGGCAGTGTTTACCCGCGGCGACTCAAAATTTCTTTCTCATAAGTCCGCACGTTCTCCAGCCATTCGCTACCCGCTGGCGTATCGTGACGCTGACAATACATTTCCCATACCGCCTGCCACGGCAACGATTTCTGCTCTTCCAGTAGCGCCAGACGCGCAGTGTAATCGCCCGCCGCTTCCAGCTTGCGTAGTTCAGCGGTAGGTTCCAGCAACGCACGCAGCAGGGCTTTTTTCATATTGCGTGTACCAATGACCCACGCGGCAATGCGGTTGATAGAGGCATCGAAGAAGTCGAGGCCGATATGCACCCGGTCGAACAGATCGTGACGAACAATCTCACTGGCAATCGCCTGGGTTTCATCATCCAGCAGCACTACGTGATCGCTGTCCCAGCGAACCGGACGGCTGACGTGCAGCAGCAACTGCGGCACATACAGCATGGCGGCGGAAATCTTGTCGGAAATCACTTCAGTCGGGTGGAAATGCCCGGCGTCCAGGCACAGCGCCGTCTGGCGGCTGGTGGCATACCCCAGGTAAAACTCATTGGAGCCAACCGTGTAGCTCTCCGCGCCAATGCCAAACAATTTGCTCTCAACGGCGTCGATATGGTGCGCAGGGTTTAGCTTCTCGCTGATCACTTCATCCAGTGCTGCCAGCAAACGCTGACGCGGGGCGAGGCGGTCAACGGTGATATCTTTCATGCCATCCGGGATCCAGATGTTCATCACCGACGGTGTGCCGAGTTGCTCACCAAAATAGGCTGAAACACGGCGGCTGGCTTTACAGTGGTCAATCCAGAACTGGCGAATGCGGTCGTCGGCATGGGAAAGCGTAAAGCCATCGGCGCTTAGCGGATGCGAAAAACAGGAGGGGTTAAAATCCAGACCGAGCTGATTGGCTTTCGCCCATTCAACCCAGTTTTTGAAGTGCTCTGGTTTGATCTGGTCGCGCGAGACTGGCGTGTCTGATTCCAGATAGATGGCATGTAAATTAAGCCGTTTCGGCCCTGGAATCAGCCGCATAGCCTGTTCCAGATCGGCACGTAGCTCACTGGCATTACGCGCTTTGCCCGGATAATTACCAGTAGCCTGAATACCACCGGTCAGCAAACCTTCCGGGTTTTCAAAACCGGAAACATCATCGCCCTGCCAGCAGTGCATTGAAACGGGTAAACGATCAAGTTGGCGCAGTGCCTCCTCGACATCAATCCCTACTGCCGCGAAACGCTGTTTCGCAAGCTCCCAGGCCTGTTCCAGTTGAGTGGTCATGCGCAAAGCTCCTTTGTCTGTCGTGTAGAGTGAATCTGCGCCACATAGTGGGCAATTTCACTGTCAGGATTAGGGGTAAAGGTGGTCAGATTCGCGGTAGTGCTGACGACCTGACGGAAATCATCCACATTGTTGAGTTCATCCAGCGTCATTAACTGGATGCCGATATTGCCGAGCGTCGAGGCTTCAACAGGCCCTGCGATCACCCGAATACCGCAGGCATCGGCACACAGCTGGTTGAGCAGCGTGTTCTGGCAGCCGCCGCCGACAATATGCAGTTGCGAGAAATCTTCACCACGCAGCTGCGCCAGCTCATGCAACACATCGGCATACAGCAGCGCCAGACTGTCGAAAATACAGCGCGCCAGTTCAGCATCACTTTCCGGGATCGGTTGCGCCGTTTCCCGACACGCAGCCTGAATTTCGCTGCACATCTCGTCAGGATTAATAAAGCGATCGTCATTGGGATTGATGATGAAGCGGCAGGCCGGAAGTGCCTGTGTTGCGGCGATAAGCGCCGGAAGATCGTTGATTTGCCGCTCCTGAAGCACTCGCTGAAGCAGCCATAAGCCCATAATATTTTTCAGCACCCGATAGCGACCTTCCGCCCCGCCTTCATTGGTGATATTGGCTGCCAGCGCCGTGTCATTGGTAAATGGCGTCTGGCTTTCGAAGCCCATCAATGACCAGGTGCCAGAAGAGAGATAAGCGGCGCGTGAACCGTTTAACGGCGAGGCGATAACCGCGCTGGCGGTATCATGGCTGGCAACGGCGACCACCGGAATCTCATTACCCTGCGGGCAAATCCAGTGACCTATGACATTACCCGGATGCGTCGGGCGACCAAACCAGGCTTTGTTGGCACCGCTCCACGCCAGTAGCGACTCGTCCCAGTCGTCGCTATTGATATTGACCAGTTGCGTGGTCGTGGCGTTGGTATATTCCCAGTTCATCTTGCCGGTCAGGCGATAACTAAAGTAATCCGGTATCAGCAAAGCGTGAGCAATGTGTGGAATAAGTTCTGGTTGCTGCTCTGTCAGTGCACGTAGCTGATAGATCGTATTGAAGGGCAGAAACTGGATGCCGCTACGTTGATAAATATCGCGTTTGCCGAGTTGTTGTTGTGCCTGCGCCATTAGGCCATTGGTGCGGCTATCGCGATAAGCAACGGGCAGGCCCACACGCTGACCCTGTTGGTCGAGCAGCACAAAGTCCACGCCCCAGGTATCAATCCCAATGCTATCGATACGAATCCCTTCCTCGCACACCTTGTTTAATCCAAGGCGAATGGCACTTTCCAGGCTATCCACATTCCAGGTGACATAACCGTTCTGGCTATGCAGGCCATTGTTAAAACGATGGATTTCGCGCAGCGTCAGGCTGCGGCATTCACGCTCGTAACGCGCCAGCATCACGCGCCCACTGGATGCGCCGAGATCGACGGCGACACAATTGCGAAAGGTCATAATGTGATCCTGCTGAATTTCATTACGACCAGTCTAAAAAGCGCCTGAATTCGTGACCTTCTCGTTACTGACAGGAAAATGGGCCATTGGCAACCAGGGAAAGATGAACGTGATGATGTTCACAATTTGCTTCATTGTGGTGATGTGATGCTCACCGCATTTCCTGAAAATTCACGCTGTATCTTGAAAAATCGACGTTTTTTACGTGGTTTTCCGTCGAAAATTTAAGGTAAGAACCTGACCTCGTGATTACTATTTCGCCGTGTTGACGACATCAGGAGGCCAGTATGACCGTATTATATAGTGTGGATTTTTTTCCGTCTGGTAACGCGTCCGTGGCGATAGAACCCCGGCTCCCGCAGGCGGATTTTCCTGAACATCATCATGATTTTCATGAAATTGTGATTGTCGAACATGGCACGGGTATTCATGTATTTAATGGGCAGCCCTATACCATCACCGGTGGGACGGTCTGTTTCGTACGCGATCATGATCGGCATCTGTATGAACATACCGATAATCTGTGTCTGACCAATGTGCTGTATCGCTCGCCGGATCGATTTCAGTTTCTCGCCGGGCTGAATCAGTTGCTGCCACAAGAGCAGGATGGGCAGTATCCGTCTCACTGGCGCGTTAACCACAGCGTATTGCAGCAGGTGCGACAGCTGGTTGCACAGATGGAACAGCAGGAAGGGGAAAATGATTTACCCTCGACCGCCAGTCGTGAAATTCTGTTTATGCAATTACTGCTCTTGCTGCGTAAAAGCAGTTTGCAGGAGAACCTGGAAAACAGCGCATCACGTCTCAACTTGCTTCTGGCCTGGCTGGAGGACCATTTTGCCGATGAGGTGAATTGGGACGCTGTGGCGGATCAATTTTCTCTTTCATTGCGTACGCTGCATCGCCAGCTTAAGCAGCAAACGGGGCTGACGCCTCAGCGTTACCTGAACCGCCTGCGACTGATGAAAGCCCGACATCTGCTACGCCACAGCGAGGCCAGCGTTACTGACATCGCCTATCGCTGCGGATTCAGCGACAGTAACCACTTTTCGACGCTTTTTCGCCGAGAGTTTAACTGGTCACCGCGTGATATTCGTCAGGGACGGGATGGTTTTCTGCAATAACGCGAATCTTCTCAACGTATTTGTACGCCATATTGCGAATAATCAACTTCGTTCTCTGGCCGAGGTAGCCACGGTGGCGCATCAGTTAAAACTTCTCAAAGATGATTTTTTTGCCAGCGACCAGCAGGCAGTCGCTGTGGCTGACCGTTATCCGCAAGATGTCTTTGCCGAACATACACATGATTTTTGTGAGCTGGTGATTGTCTGGCGCGGTAATGGTCTGCATGTACTCAACGATCGCCCTTATCGCATTACCCGTGGCGATCTCTTTTATATTCATGCTGACGATAAACACTCCTACGCTTCCGTTAACGATCTGGTTTTGCAGAATATTATTTATTGCCCGGAGCGGCTGAAGCTGAACCTTGACTGGCAGGGAGCGATTCCGGGATTTAGCGCCAGCGCAGGGCAACCACACTGGCGCTTAGGTAGCGTGGGGATGGCGCAGGCGCGGCAGGTTATCGGTCAGCTTGAGCATGAAAGTAGTCAGCATGTGTCGTTTGCTAACGAAATGGCTGAGTTGCTGTTCGGGCAGTTGGTGATGTTGCTGAATCGCCATCGTTACACCAGTGATTCGTTGCCGCCAACATCCAGCGAAACGTTGCTGGATAAGCTGATTACCCGGCTGGCGGCCAGCCTGAAAAGTCCCTTTGCGCTGGATAAATTTTGTGATGAGGCATCGTGCAGTGAGCGCGTTTTGCGTCAGCAATTTCGTCAGCAGACTGGAATGACCATCAATCAATATCTGCGACAGGTCAGAGTGTGTCATGCGCAATATCTCCTCCAGCATAGCCGCCTGTTAATCAGTGATATTTCGACCGAATGTGGCTTTGAAGATAGTAACTATTTTTCGGTGGTGTTTACCCGGGAAACCGGGATGACGCCCAGCCAGTGGCGTCATCTCAATTCGCAGAAAGATTAATTCGCCATGCCGATGCCGACGATGTTAGCGGCAACAATAATCACCACACAACCGAGGCTCAACACCGTTACCGGACGGCGTCCTGCATTGTTCCACTCTTTCAGCACCAGCCCAACGATACCGCCGCACAATACATAGAAGCTCATATGCAGCATCCAACTGATGTAGTCATACTGCGCCGGAATGCGGGCGTGGCCCCAGGCATAGAAAAAGAATTGCAGATACCACATCAACCCACCCAGAGCTGAGAGTAGCACATTGTGAATGATCAGCGGTTTTGCCAGCGAGAAGTCGGCTTTTAGCGACAAATCTTTCACTTTTGCCAGACGAATGAAGCAGAAGCCGAGGTTGATGATTGCGCCGCCGCCCATGATGACAACGTAGCTTGGCAGAGCGACATACAGGGGATCGACGCCCAGCGCGGCAGCGGCTTCATGCATCGGTTTTGCGGCGTTCATCGCAAAGGACATCCCGGCAGAGAAAATGCCGCACATCACCGCCAGCACCAGCCCTTTTTTCAGATTGAACTCTTCGGCTTTAATGCCCATCTTGCGCTCTTTCAACTGCCCGGCGCGAGTTACAATCCCTACGCCAATCAGCGCCACCAGAACGCCGAGCAACGTCATGCGTCCGCCTTCGGTATTAATCAGCACATCGAAATTGCCGTTGATAATTGGCGTCATCAGCGTACCGACAATCAACGTAATGCCAATGGCGATGCCAATTCCCATCGACATGCCGAGATAACGCATGGTCAGGCCGTAGTTGATATTACCGATCCCCCACATAGCGCCGAACAGAAAAACAGGCAGCAGCGTAGAGAGACTAAACGAGCTGTAATACGCCCAGAAATTCGGTAGTAACAGGGCGCTGATGGCCCACGGCAGGATAATCCACGAAACAATCCCACCGACTGACCACATGGTTTCCCATGACCATTTTTTTACTTTTTTGAACGGAGCGTAAAAACAGGCTGCACTGGCCGCGCCGATCAAATGCCAAAATATCCCCATCGTAATCGCGTTACTCATCTTCTTATCCTCATCATTTTTTCGTCGCGTCACATCTCCGACGAGATGAGTGTAAAAAACGTGCTGTCGATTAACCTTTCGCCTGTTGCCGCCGCTGCCGATTTACTGGCAATCACGGCATTAAGTGGGTGATTTGCTTCACATCTTGGGCATTTTCCTGCAAAACCATACCCTTATGAAAAGTACGGCATTGATAATCATTTTCAATATCATTTAATTAACTATAATGAACCAACTGCTTACGCGGCATTAACAATCGGCCGCCCGACAACACTGGAGATGAATATGAGTTATACCCTGCCATCCCTGCCGTATGCTTACGATGCCCTGGAACCGCACTTCGATAAGCAGACCATGGAAATCCACCACACCAAACACCATCAGACTTACGTCAACAACGCCAACGCGGCGCTGGAAAACCTGCCAGAATTTGCCAACCTGCCGGTTGAAGAGCTGATCACCAAACTGGACCAGCTGCCAGCAGACAAGAAAACCGTACTGCGCAATAACGCTGGTGGTCACGCTAACCACAGTCTGTTCTGGAAAGGTCTGAAAAAAGGCACCACCCTGCAGGGCGACCTGAAAGCGGCTATCGAACGTGATTTCGGTTCCGTTGATAATTTCAAAGCAGAATTTGAAAAAGCGGCAGCTTCCCGCTTTGGTTCCGGCTGGGCATGGCTGGTGCAAAAAGGCGATAAACTGGCGGTGGTTTCTACTGCTAACCAGGACTCTCCACTGATGGGCGAAGCCATTTCTGGCGCTTCCGGCTTCCCGATTCTGGGCCTGGATGTGTGGGAACATGCTTACTATCTGAAATTCCAGAACCGCCGTCCGGACTACATTAAAGAGTTCTGGAACGTGGTGAACTGGGACGAAGCAGCGGCACGTTTCGCGGCGAAAAAATAATCATTTGACGCCTGCTGCAATGAGGCGTTTACGCCGCATTGCAGCTTAAAAAATGAACCATCGCCAACGGCGGTGGTTTTTTTGTGATCAATTTCAAAATAAAAACAATGATCCGATAAAAATAAAACAGCGTTTCAATTGATGTGGTTTTGATCACTTTTATTGATCAAATGAATGTCTATCTTCGTTTCCATCAACACTGATGCTCCGTTGAGGAATGACGCATCAGCCCTTAAAAATATGCCGACAGGTGATGGAAATGCAGATAAAACGCTCGATTGAGAAAATCCCGGGGGGGATGATGCTCGTCCCGCTATTCCTTGGCGCACTGTGCCACACCTTCTCGCCGGGGGCGGGGAAATATTTTGGATCATTCACCAACGGGATGATTACCGGTACGGTGCCCATTCTGGCGGTGTGGTTTTTTTGCATGGGGGCGTCAATAAAATTAAGCGCGACGGGAACGGTACTGCGTAAATCCGGTACGCTGGTGGTAACTAAAATTGCCGTCGCGTGGGTGGTTGCGGCAATTGCCTCGCGCATTATTCCGGAACATGGTGTTGAAGTTGGATTTTTTGCCGGACTTTCAACGTTGGCGCTGGTGGCGGCGATGGATATGACCAACGGCGGACTTTACGCTTCCATCATGCAGCAGTACGGCACAAAAGAAGAAGCTGGGGCATTTGTGTTGATGTCGTTGGAGTCCGGGCCGCTCATGACGATGATTATTCTGGGCACAGCCGGGATTGCCTCGTTTGAACCGCATGTTTTCGTCGGCGCAGTATTGCCGTTCCTGGTGGGCTTTGCCCTGGGGAACCTTGACCCTGAGTTACGAGAATTTTTCAGCAAAGCGGTGCAGACGCTGATTCCATTCTTTGCCTTCGCACTGGGCAATACCATTGATTTGACTGTAATTGCCCAGACAGGTTTGCTGGGGATCCTGTTGGGTGTGGCAGTAATTATCGTGACCGGTATTCCGTTGATTATCGCCGATAAATTGATTGGCGGTGGCGATGGCACTGCCGGAATTGCCGCTTCCAGTTCCGCAGGGGCCGCGGTAGCGACACCTGTGCTGATTGCAGAAATGGTGCCTGCGTTTAAACCGATGGCTCCGGCAGCAACTTCGCTGGTCGCGACGGCGGTCATTGTGACTTCGATTCTGGTGCCAATTCTTACCTCTATCTGGTCACGTAAAGTCAAAGCCAGAGTGGCGAAAATCGAAATTTTAGGCACGGTAAAATAAACCTGCTTCCTTAATCCCCACAGCCGGATGAACTAACGTTCGTCCGGTTTTCAATTGCGTTTCTGCCTGGATACTTACCGCGAAAACAGCACGCCTGACATAAAATAAATATGGTCTAATGGGGAAATTTCTCGTGGAGAGGGAACAGATGCGATATCCGGTTGATGTATACACAGGCAAGATTCAGGCTTATCCCGAAGGCAAACCCAGCGCAATTGCCAAAATCCAGGTTGATGGTGAGTTGATGCTGACGGACCTGGGGCTGGAAGGTGACGAACAGGCGGAGAAAAAGATCCACGGCGGGCCAGACAGAGCGCTGTGTCATTATCCTCGTGAGCATTATCTCTACTGGGCGCGGGAATTTCCGGAACAGGCGGAGCTGTTTGTTGCGCCTGCGTTTGGCGAAAATCTCTCAACCGACGGTCTGACGGAAAGTAATGTTTATATTGGTGATATTTTCCGCTGGGGAGAGGCATTAATTCAGGTCAGCCAGCCACGCTCACCTTGCTATAAACTCAATTACCATTTTGATATCAGCGATATAGCGCAGTTGATGCAAAACACGGGTAAAGTGGGGTGGTTGTATAGCGTAATTGCACCAGGGGTGGTATCTGCTGATGCGCCGCTGGAGTTGGTTTCCCGTGTCAGCGATATGACCGTGCAGGAGGCTGCCGCCATCGCATGGCATATGCCGTTTGATGACGATCAGTATCACCGTTTACTCTCCGCCGCAGGGTTATCGAAAAGCTGGACGCGAACGATGCAAAAGCGCCGACTTAGCGGCAAGATCGAAGATTTTTCCCGCCGTTTGTGGGGAAAATAACCCCGGAGTGTAGGCCTGATAAGACGCTATCAGCGTCGCATCAGGCATCCTGCTCAAATGCCGGATGCGGCGTAAACGCCTTATCCTGCCTACAAATGCGGAGTTTAACTCCGCTTATACAGCGGCAACCAAATCACCAGCCGTAAACCGCCCAGCGGGCTGTCTTCTGCCTTCACCCAGCCACGATGCTGCTGAATGGCGGTTTCTACAATCGCCAGCCCCAAACCTGTACCGCCAGATTCACGATCGCGTGCTTCATCGGTCCGATAGAATGGACGGAAAATCTGTTCGCGATCTTCCGGGCTAACGCCAGGACCATCGTCGTCCACCGTAATGGTGATACCGTCTTTATCTACCGCAAAGCCCACTTCAATCTTCGTATGGGAATAACGCAGAGCATTACGAACAATGTTTTCCAGCGCACTTTCCAGGGCGTTCGGGTTGCCGTACAGCGGCCACGGCCCAGGTGGGAAGTTAACCGTCAACGACTTGCCCATTTGCTCGGCTTCGAACGCCGCGTTATCCAGCACTTCACTCCACAACTGGTTGGCTTTGATGGTCTCGCTAACCAGCGCATTTTTCTGCTGATTACGTGACATCACCAACAGATCGTTGATCATGCTGTCCAGACGTTGCGCTTCGGTTTCAATACGCTCCAGTTCCTTGCTTTCACCGCTACGACGGCGCAGTAACGCCGTACCCAGTTGCAGACGCGTCAGCGGGGTGCGCAGTTCGTGAGAGATATCAGAAAGTAGACGCTGCTGAGAGGTCATCATGCGCTCCAGCGCGGTGACCATCTGGTTAAAACTGGCACCGGCGGCAAGGAATTCCTGTGGCCCCGCTTCCAGTTCCGGGTGCTGGCGTAAGTTTCCCTGGGCAACTTCATCGGCAGCGTTTTTCAGCTTACGCGCCGGTTTTGCCAGACTCCAGGCCAACCACAACAGCAGCGGCGTACTGACCAGCATGGTGACAATCAGCAGTAATAGCGGGCGGTCAAACAGTAAGTTTATGAAATCGGATTGAGAACTGCTGGCCGGACGAATCAGATAAAGTTGGTAATTATCTTCGCCATCACGCACGGAGAACGGACCGACCAGTTCCACGCGGCCATACTTTTTCTTCTGCGGATGATCGGCGTTATCGGCCTGACCAATAAAGTTACGAATGATCTGCATTTCGCTGCGTTCAGCGCCGATCACGCGGCCTTCGGTGGTCACCAATAACAAACGCTGTCCTGGCGGTGCCCACTTATCAATCGCCCGGAACAGACGCCGCCACCACATTAAATCGTTGGGCGGATCGTTCGCCAGCTCCGCTTCGACATGCTGCTCAATCATCAGACCCTGACGCTGTTCGCTATCCAGAAGCTCGGTCATCTGGCGTGAATCGAGCTTGGGTAACATCAAAACCAACATCAACACCAGCGCCAGCGTCAGCCAGAAGATGGCGAAGATGCGCGCGGTTAAGCTGCCTATCATGAAGCAGAAACCATCAGATAGCCGCGACCACGCAGGGTTTTAAACCACGGGTGACCATCTTTACGATCCGGCAGTTTACGACGCAGGTTGGAAATGTGCATATCGATAGCGCGGTCGAAAGGCGTCAGGCGCTTGCCCAGCACTTCCTGGCTTAAATGCTCACGGGAAACCACCTGACCCAGATGCTGTGCCAGCAAATAGAGCAGGGTAAACTCAGTACCGGTTAACTCCAGTGTTTGCCCGTCGAAGCTGGCTTCCTGGCGACCAGGATTGAGACTTAAGGCATCAACTTCCAGTGTCGGTGAACCGTTGTCGTTGTTTTGCTGTTGTTCGCTCCAGTGCGAACGGCGCAGGATCGCGCGAATACGTGCCACCAGCTCACGATCATTAAACGGTTTTGGGAGATAGTCATCTGCGCCCAGCTCAAGCCCGAGAACGCGATCAAGTTCACTGCCGCGCGCCGTCAACATAATGACAGGCGTCTGGTGTGTCTGGCGAAGTGCTTTTAATGTGTCGATACCATTTTTCTTCGGCATCATTACATCAAGCAAAAGTAAATCAATGCTGTCGTCCAGAAGATCAAGCGCCTGTTCCCCATCGTGGGCAACAATCACGTTGAAGCCTTCCATCTCGAGCAGCTCCTTTAATAGGGAAGTCAGCTCTCGGTCATCATCAACTAACAGGATTTTATTCATTGTTTAAATACCTCCGAGGCAGAAATTACGTCATCAGACGTCGCTAATCCATGACTTTACGTTGTTTTACACCCCCTGACGCATGTTTGCAGCCTGAATCGTAAACTCTCTATCGTTGAATCGCGACAGAAAGATTTTGGGAGCAAATGATGCGCATAGTTACCGCTGCCGTCATGGCCTCAACGCTGGCAGTCAGTTCATTAAGCCACGCTGCTGAAGTCGGTTCAGGCGATAACTGGCATCCGGGTGAAGAACTTACGCAGCGCAGTACGCAGAGCCATATGTTCGACGGCATAAGTTTAACCGAACATCAGCGTCAGCAGATGCGAGATCTTATGCAACAGGCCCGGCACGAACAGCCTCCTGTTAATGTTAGCGAACTGGAGACAATGCATCGCCTTGTCACCGCAGAAAATTTTGATGAAAACGCTGTGCGCGCACAGGCAGAAAAAATGGCGAATGAGCAAATAGCTCGTCAGGTTGAGATGGCAAAAGTCCGCAACCAAATGTATCGCCTGTTAACGCCGGAGCAGCAAGCGGTTTTAAACGAGAAACATCAACAACGAATGGAGCAGTTGCGCGACGTGACGCAATGGCAAAAAAGTTCATCGTTGAAGCTATTGAGTAGTAGCAACTCACGTTCCCAGTAGTAAACCCTGTTTTCCTTGCCATAGACACCATCCCTGTCTTCCCCCACATGATGTGGGGGTTTTTTTTATCCTCAATTTGCCTGCTGCTTAATGCATTGCAGATGATTTGCTTCCGTTATACTACCGTCAGTTGATAGCGGGAGTATTTATGAATCAATCTTATGGACGGCTGGTCAGTCGGGCGGCGATTGCTGCGACGGCGATGGCTTCGCTGCTATTGCTGATTAAAATTTTTGCATGGTGGTATACCGGGTCGGTGAGTATTCTCGCCGCGCTGGTGGATTCACTGGTGGATATCGGCGCGTCGTTGACGAATTTACTGGTGGTGCGATATTCCCTGCAACCTGCCGACGATAATCACTCGTTTGGTCACGGTAAAGCTGAGTCCCTCGCGGCGCTGGCGCAAAGTATGTTTATCTCCGGTTCGGCACTATTCCTGTTTTTGACGGGTATTCAACATCTGGTATCTCCAACACCGATGACAGATCCAGGCGTCGGGGTTATCGTGACAATTGTGGCGCTAATTTGTACGATTATCCTTGTCTCGTTTCAGCGTTGGGTGGTGCGCCGGACGCAAAGCCAGGCGGTGCGGGCTGATATGCTACATTACCAGTCTGATGTTATGATGAACGGCGCAATTCTGCTGGCGCTGGGGTTGTCCTGGTACGGCTGGCATCGCGCCGATGCTCTGTTTGCATTGGGGATCGGCATCTATATTTTATATAGCGCGTTACGCATGGGATATGAGGCGGTACAGTCATTACTGGATCGCGCATTGCCTGATGAGGAACGGCAAGAAATTATTGATATCGTGACTTCCTGGCCGGGTGTTAGCGGCGCTCACGATCTTCGCACGCGGCAGTCAGGGCCGACCCGCTTTATTCAGATTCATTTGGAAATGGAAGACTCTCTGCCTTTGGTTCAGGCACATATGGTGGCGGATCAGGTAGAGCAGGCTATTTTACGGCGTTTTCCGGGATCGGATGTGATTATCCATCAGGACCCCTGTTCCGTCGTACCCAGGGAGGGTAAACGGTCTATGCTTTCATAATCAGTATAAAAGAGAGCCAGACCCGCATTTTGTGTATAAAATACCGCCATTTGGCCTGACCTGAATCAATTCAGCAGGAAGTGATTGTTATACTATTTGCACATTCGTTGGATCACTTCGATGTGCAAGAAGACTTCCGGCAACAGATTTCATTTTGCATTCCAAAGTTCAGAGGTAGTCATGATTAAGAAAATCGGTGTGTTGACAAGCGGCGGTGATGCGCCAGGCATGAACGCCGCAATTCGCGGGGTTGTTCGTTCTGCGCTGACAGAAGGTCTGGAAGTAATGGGCATTTATGACGGCTATCTGGGTCTGTATGAAGACCGTATGGTACAGCTAGACCGTTACAGCGTTTCTGACATGATCAACCGTGGTGGTACGTTCCTCGGTTCTGCGCGTTTCCCGGAATTCCGCGACGAGAACATCCGCGCCGTGGCTATCGAAAACCTGAAAAAACGTGGGATCGACGCGCTGGTGGTTATCGGCGGTGACGGTTCCTACATGGGTGCAATGCGTCTGACCGAAATGGGCTTCCCGTGCATCGGCCTGCCGGGCACTATCGACAACGACATCAAAGGCACTGACTACACTATCGGTTTCTTCACTGCGCTGAGCACCGTTGTAGAAGCGATCGACCGTCTGCGTGACACCTCTTCTTCTCACCAGCGTATTTCCGTGGTGGAAGTGATGGGCCGTTATTGTGGCGATCTGACGTTGGCTGCGGCTATTGCCGGCGGCTGTGAATTCGTTGTGGTTCCGGAAGTTGAATTCAGCCGTGAAGACCTGGTAAACGAAATCAAAGCGGGTATCGCGAAAGGTAAAAAACACGCGATCGTGGCGATTACCGAACATATGTGTGATGTTGACGAACTGGCGCATTTCATCGAGAAAGAAACCGGTCGTGAAACCCGCGCAACTGTGCTGGGCCACATCCAGCGCGGTGGTTCTCCGGTGCCTTACGACCGTATTCTGGCTTCCCGTATGGGCGCTTACGCTATCGAGCTGCTGCTGGCAGGTTACGGTGGTCGTTGCGTAGGTATCCAGAACGAACAGCTGGTTCACCACGACATCATCGACGCTATCGAAAACATGAAGCGTCCGTTCAAAGGCGACTGGCTGGACTGCGCGAAAAAACTGTATTAATGATTTCGGAAAAAGGCAGATTCCTTTAGCCTGAAACCGATGACAGAAGCAAAAAGGCCTGATGCGCTTCGCTTATCAGGCCTACATGAATTCTGTAATCTATTGAATTTGCAAACTTTTGTAGGCCGGATAAGGCGTTTGTGCCGCATCCGGCATGGACAAAGCGCACTTTGTCAGCAATATGAGGCGGATTTCTTCCGCCTTTTTAATCCCCCAACATATACTCGCAAGTTATAGCCAATCTTTTTTTATTCTTTAATGTTTGGTCAACCTTCTGGCACGCTTTGCTCATCACAACACAACATAAGAGAGTCGGGCGATGAAAAAGTGGGGCGTAGGGTTAACATTTTTGCTGGCGGCAACCAGCGTTATGGCAAAGGATATTCAGCTTCTTAACGTTTCATATGATCCAACGCGCGAATTGTACGAACAGTACAACAAGGCATTCAGCGCCCACTGGAAACAGCAAACTGGCGATAACGTGGTGATTCGTCAGTCACACGGTGGTTCAGGCAAACAAGCGACGTCGGTAATCAACGGTATTGAAGCTGATGTTGTCACTCTGGCTCTGGCCTATGACGTGGACGCAATTGCGGAACGCGGGCGGATTGATAAAGAGTGGATCAAACGTCTGCCGGATAACTCCGCACCGTACACTTCCACCATTGTTTTCCTGGTACGTAAGGGTAATCCGAAGCAGATCCATGACTGGAACGATCTGATTAAACCGGGTGTTTCGGTGATCACGCCTAATCCGAAAAGCTCTGGTGGCGCGCGCTGGAACTACCTGGCAGCCTGGGGCTACGCGCTGCATCACAACAACAACGATCAGGCAAAAGCACAGGATTTTGTTCGGGCACTGTATAAAAACGTCGAAGTTCTGGATTCTGGCGCGCGCGGCTCCACTAATACCTTTGTCGAGCGCGGGATTGGCGATGTACTGATCGCCTGGGAAAACGAAGCTCTGCTGGCAGCGAATGAGCTGGGGAAAGATAAATTCGAAATCGTTACGCCGAGTGAGTCTATCCTCGCAGAGCCAACCGTGTCGGTGGTCGATAAAGTGGTCGAGAAAAAAGGCACCAAAGAGGTGGCGGAAGCCTACCTGAAATATCTCTACTCGCCAGAAGGTCAGGAAATTGCAGCGAAAAACTACTACCGTCCGCGCGACGCTGAGGTAGCGAAAAAGTACGAAAATGCGTTTCCAAAATTGAAGTTATTCACCATTGATGAAGAGTTCGGCGGCTGGACGAAAGCGCAAAAAGAGCATTTTGCTAACGGCGGTACGTTCGATCAGATCAGCAAACGCTGATTTCTCCAGGATAATTATCAAGCCCGGTGGTTTCTCGCGACTGGGTTTTTTATTTGTCACGATTTTGCGTTACCCTTGCATCTCTTTGAGGTACAGGGAAAAAAAGATGAAAAAAGCGGGTCTTCTTTTTTTGGTGATGATAGTTATCGCCGTTGTGGCTGCCGGTATTGGTTACTGGAAATTAACCGGTGAAGAGTCAGACACGTTACGTAAGATTGTTCTTGAGCAATGTTTGCCCAACCAGCAGGAAAACCAAAACCCGTCGCCATGTGCGGAAGTCAAACCCAACGCCGGATACGTGGTTTTAAAAGATCGTCATGGCCCACTGCAATATCTGTTGATGCCAACGTATCGTATTAACGGTACTGAAAGCCCATTGTTGACCGATCCGTCAACGCCTAATTTTTTCTGGTTAGCCTGGCAGGCGCGTGATTTTATGAGCCAAAAATACGGCCAGCCTGTTCCCGATCGCGCGGTATCTCTGGCGATCAACTCCCGCACCGGGCGTACGCAAAACCATTTTCATATTCATATTTCTTGTATTCGTCCTGATGTGCGCGAACAGCTGGATAACAATCTGGCGAACATCAGTAGCCGCTGGTTGCCACTGCCAGGTGGTTTGCGTGGGCATGAGTACCTGGCGCGTCGGGTAACGGAAAGCGAACTGGTACAACGCAGCCCATTTATGATGCTGGCGGAAGAAGTGCCTGAGGCGCGGGAACATATGGGAAGCTACGGGCTGGCGATGGTACGGCAGAGTGATAACTCATTTGTATTGCTGGCGACACAACGAAATCTACTGACGCTGAACCGTGCTTCAGCCGAAGAAATCCAGGATCATCAGTGTGAGATTTTGCGTTAAGGCGAGGAGTTTAGGAAAGTAAGTGCCGGATATGAAATCCGGCACCTGTCAGACTTAAGCCTGTTTAGCCGCTTCTGCAGCTTTAACGATCACTGCGAAAGCGTCAGCTTTCAGAGAAGCACCGCCAACCAGCGCGCCGTCGATGTCTGGCTGAGCAAACAGTTCTGCAGCGTTAGACGCGTTTACAGAGCCGCCGTACTGAATGATCACTTGTTCAGCGATGTTAGCGTCAACTTTAGCGATGTGGTCACGGATGAATTTGTGAACAGCCTGTGCCTGCGCCGGAGTTGCCGATTTGCCAGTACCGATTGCCCATACTGGTTCGTAAGCGATTACCGCACCTTCGAATGCCGCAGCACCCTGAGTTTTCAGTACCGCGTCGATCTGACGTGCACAAACTTCTTCAGTTTTGCCCGCTTCGTTTTCAGCTTCGGTTTCACCGATGCACAGAACCGGAGTCAGACCCTGCTCTTTCAGCACCGCGAATTTTTTCGCGATCAGTTCGTCAGACTCTTTGTGGTAAGTACGACGTTCAGAGTGGCCGATGATGATGTACTGTGCGCCGATGTCTTTCAGCATAGCAGCAGAGGTTTCACCGGTGAATGCGCCGGACAGGTTCAGGTCCACGTTTTGCGCACCCAGCATGATGTGGCTGCCTTCAGCTTCACGCTTCGCCATATCGATGTACATTTCCGGTGGTGCGATTGCAACCGCACAGCCAGCAACACCTGCCAGCTCTTTACGCAGGTTAGAAACCAGCTCGTGAACCATGTGGCGGCTGCCGTTCAGTTTCCAGTTACCCATCACTAAAGGATGTCGCATTTTAATTCTCCACGCTTATAAGCGAATAAAGGAAGATGGCCGCCCCGCAGGGCAGCAGGTCTGTGAAACAGTATAGAGATTCATCGGCACAAAGGCTTTGCTTTTTGTCATTTATTCAAACCTTCAAGGGATTCAGATAGCGCCAGCTTAATCGGTTCAACAGCGAAGGTCAGCCCCTTTTCGCCGTTGTCCGCGACAACATAACGCAGTGCACCTTCTGTCTCGGTGTAATAACGTTTGTTTTTCCCGGCCGTTAGTAGCGACTGCAGTTTTTTCTGGCTTTGTGTTTTGGTCATTAATGGGGTGAGTGTGCGGATCACCGCTGCCATGTATGCCTGAGCTTTCGCTTTCGCGGCTTTTTGCTCTGGCCCCTGGATGGGTAGCCAGGTCATTTGAATGCTTTTGATTTTTAAGGTACCGCGCTCCAGCGCTGTAGAAGCATACAAGTTCTCGTTAATTTTACTGGCAGCACGAGTGAGATTGGCTTTGTCGGGACTGCTGTCGATGGCACGAAATTCGTTCAGTGGCAGGCTGGGATTCTGGCTGTTAAAGTCTTCTCGAAACTGGCTGATGGAGAGATCGAAAGTAGGGGCTCCAGCCAGCAGATAAGGCGCGGTCGTTGCCGTATCTGGTGTTTGTGCATGCGCCGTTGTTGTAACGGTTAATGCAGAACATAAGAGAAAAAACAGCGTACACCCTGGCTTCATTGACAGTACCTTTTGTTATGACTGGCTCCGATTAAAACGATATCTGTCGCCCTTGTCAAAAGGGTAGAATCCTGGAAAAGACAACCATCAAGGAACTTACATGACCATACAGCAATGGTTATTCTCATTTAAAGGGCGTATTGGACGCCGTGATTTCTGGATTTGGATAGGCCTGTGGTTCGCAGGCATGCTGGTGCTTTTCTCACTGGCGGGTAAAAATTTACTCGATATTCAGACCGCGGCGTTTTGCCTTGTGTGCTTGCTCTGGCCAACAGCGGCAGTAACCGTTAAGCGCTTGCATGATCGCGGGCGTTCCGGCGCATGGGCATTTCTGATGATTGTGGCGTGGATGCTGTTGGCGGGTAACTGGGCGATTTTACCGGGTGTCTGGCAATGGGCGGTGGGGCGTTTTGTCCCGACGTTGATTCTGGTGATGATGCTTATCGATCTTGGTGCGTTTGTTGGCACACAAGGCGAAAATAAATATGGTAAAGATACTCAGGATGTGAAGTATAAAGCCGACAATAAATCAAGTAATTAACCTTTAATATATCTCTTACTGCTATTTTTTTCCGGGATTGTTATTTCCTCGATGCAAATGACAATGCCCGGAAAATCCTTCTGAACTCTTCACCTTAAGCAATATCAAAAAAAATGGTAATCCATAAGATCATTACTTGTTTGTTCTTCCCTTAACGGCGCATTATTCTTAAGTCGTAATCGACAGAGAGGCGAATATACAGAGGTGCCCTATGAAAGATGTCGTAGATAAATGCAGTACTAAAGGATGTGCGATTGATATCGGTACGGTGATTGATAACGACAACTGTACCAGTAAGTTTTCGCGCTTTTTTGCCACCCGCGAAGAAGCAGAGTCCTTTATGACCAAACTGAAAGAGCTTGCCGCCGCTGCATCCTCTGCAGATGAAGGGGCCAGCGTGGCCTATAAGATTAAGGATCTGGAGGGGCAAGTTGAGCTTGATGCGGCCTTCACCTTCTCATGCCAGGCCGAGATGATTATTTTTGAGTTATCACTGCGTTCGTTAGCTTGATGGAGTTGCTTTAGAAGGAGTTAAACATGGCTTATAAACACATTGGCGTGGCAATTTCCGGGAATGAAGAAGATGCCTTACTGGTGAATAAAGCCCTGGAGCTCGCCAGACATAATGACGCTCACCTGACGTTAATTCATATTGATGATGGCTTAAGCGAGTTGTATCCGGGTATCTACTTCCCTGCAACAGAAGATATTCTTCAATTGTTGAAGAATAAGTCGGATAACAAGCTGTATAAACTGACGAAAAATATTCAATGGCCGAAGACAAAACTGCGAATTGAACGCGGAGAAATGCCGGAAACACTGCTGGAAATTATACAAAAAGAGCAGTGCGACCTCCTTGTCTGTGGTCATCACCACTCATTTATCAACCGTTTGATGCCGGCATATCGCGGGATGATCAATAAGTTGAGTGCGGATCTCTTGATCGTACCGTTTATCGACAAGTAACCGCTTACCAGTAATGCTCCGCTGTCATATGGCCCGGTCGGCGACGTAAATGTTTCGTCATCTGCCGGGTCTCTTTCAGCAACTGTTGCGTATCGCGCACCATCTGTGGATTGCCGCACAGCATCACATGGCTGGTTTCTTTATTCATCGGCAGGCCAACCGCGCTTTCCAGTTCACCACTTTCAATTAACGCCGGTATCCGCCCGGTGAGTGAGCCTGCAGCCGTTTCCCGACTGACCACCGTCTGAATGCGCAGTTTGCCTTCGTAGCGTTTTTCCAGTTCTTGCATCAGTGGCAAATAGCTTAAGTCGGCGGCATAACGTGCGGCGTGAACCAGGACCAGATTTTTGAAGCGCTCTAAATCTTTGCCCAGTTGCAGAATCGATAAATAAGGGCCAATCGCTGTACCGGTTGCCAGCATCCATAGCGTTTCGCAATCTGGTACTTCATCCAGCACAAAGAAGCCAGCTGCTTCGCTAACCACCTGCACTTCATCGCCCGGTTTCAGTGCCGCCAGCCGTGGGCTTAATTTGCCATCGGGGACGGTGACCAGGTAAAACTCCAGATCGGGATTATCGGGCGAGTTAACATAGGAGTAGGCGCGCTGGACGCGTTCGCCGTCGATTTCAAGCCCAAGCTTGGTAAATTGCCCGGCGGTAAACGGAAGCACGGGGGCGTGAACGGTGAGACTAAACAGGGCGTCGGTCCAGTTCTGCACTTTAGTGACTTTGCCTGTTACCCAATCAGCCATGTTTTTCTCCTGTTTTGATTGACTTGCCTTATCTTCGTTCTCCGAACAAAAAAATTCCAGTCCCGAAGGACTGGAAGGCTCAATCGATCAAATCAATCAGAGAATGTGCACCTGCATTTCCGGGTCTTTGCGATCCAGATAGTGGATGGACTGAATGCGGCGAATAGTGCGTGACTTGCCGCGGATCAGCAGCGTTTCGGTAGTCGCGATATTGCCTTTGCGGCTAATGCCTTCCAGCAGATCGCCTTTGGTAATACCGGTGGCAGAAAAGATGACGTTATCGCTGCGTGCCATATCGCCCAGACGTAATACTTTACCGGCTTCGATGCCCATTGCTTTGCAGCGTGCCAGCTCCTGCTCGCCAATGCGACGATTCTCTTCGTTGTCGCCTTTGACGTCATGACGCGCCAGCAGACGACCGTTCATGTCACCATCTAATGCGCGGATCACCGCCGCAGAAACCACGCCTTCCGGCGCGCCACCAATACCGTACAGCACGTCAACTTCGCTGTCTGGCATACAGGTGAGAATTGAGGCCGCAACGTCGCCATCCGGAATAGCAAATACGCGTACGCCGAGTTGCTGCATTTCAGCGATAACGGCATCGTGGCGTGGTTTAGCCAGAATCGTTACCGTCAGTTCGCTCAACGGTTTGCCGAGCGCCGCCGTAACATTGCGCAGGTTATCCGCCAGCGGCAGGTTCAGATCAATGGTGCCTTTGGCTCCCGGTCCGACGATCAGCTTCTCCATATACATATCTGGCGCGTTGAGGAAACAGCCTTTATCGCCTACTGCCAGCACCGCCAGCGCGTTAGCCTGGCCCATCGCCGTCATGCGCGTGCCTTCAATCGGATCAACAGCAATATCTACCGCGTCGCCGCGACCAGTACCGACTTTTTCACCAATGTAGAGCATCGGTGCTTCGTCGATTTCACCTTCACCAATAACGATGGTGCCGTCAATGTTGACCTGGTTGAGCATAATACGCATGGCGTTTACCGCCGCGCCGTCCGCGGTGTTTTTATCGCCGCGTCCTAACCATTTGTAGCCAGCCAGCGCTGCTGATTCGGTGACGCGGGAAAATTCGATGGCAAGTTCTCGTCTCATAGCAAACTCTAAGCAGTAAGGAATGGCGCGAAGTGTAGCACAGGGGAAGGGCGGGATTATTGATGTGTGCGGGGTTGCCCCCGCACGGTTTCAGAGTCTGCGTGATGCCGGATGTGTATCCGACTCGTAGGCCTGATAAGACGCGCAAGCGTCGCATCAGGCAATCATTATTACTCGTCGTGTTCTTCCCATGCCATCGCGCGTTTGACCGCTTTTTTCCAGCCTGCGTAACGGTAATTACGCTCAGTGGTTTCGATGCCAGGACGGAACTCGCGTTCAATCACCGCTTTCTCTTGCAGCTCGTCAAGATTCTGCCAGAAGCCAACCGCCAGACCAGCAAGATAGGCCGCACCCAAAGCGGTGACTTCGCGCACTTCCGGGCGCTCAACGCGCGTACCGAGAATATCGGACTGGAACTGCATCAGGAAATTGTTCGCCACCGCACCGCCGTCCACGCGCATTTCGCCCGTAGACACGGCGATTACCGTCGCCGCCGCCACGGCGAGCGTGTCGCATCCCTGCAAGCAGGGCCTCGTGCAGACGCTCTCGGTGTACCTCGACACGATGCTCGTGTGCACGTGCTCGGCGTTCATCGTACTCATCTTCTTCGTGAAGCAGGGCGGCACGTTCGGCGACCTCAACGGCATGCCGCTCGTGCAGATGGCCATCAACTCGTCGGTGGGCGAGATCGGCATCCATCTCGTCACGTTCGCCATCTTCTGCTTCGCGTTCTCGAGCCTCATCGGCAATTACTTCTACGCCGAGGGCAACATCCGCTTCATCACGAAAAACGACACGGTGCTGTTCGTGTTCCGCATTACGTGCCTGGTCGCCATCATGGTGGGCTGCCTCAACAACTTCACGCTCGCTTGGAACTTCGCCGACATCACCATGGCGTTCATGGCGATGGTGAACCTCGTGGCGATTCTGCTGCTCGGAAAATGGGCGTTCAAGGCGCTCAGCAACTACACGGAGCAGCGGAAGGCGGGGAAGGATCCCGTGTTCGTTGCCGAGGACATCGAGGGCCTGCCGGCAACGGAGTGCTGGCACGTGAGGCTCGACGAGGGCGAACGCGTGACAGAGGGGCGGGGCTGACGTCTCGTTCATGGCGCACGGCGAAGGGACGGCGCGGGCTGTATTCGCGTTCTGCCTCGTAACGGGCGGCGGGGCTTGTGCCGCTGCGGGCGATGTGGGCTTGCGCGTTTGACGTGCGGGCGGTCGCTTCCCTAGCCCTTCTTCGAAACGGCGACGAGTACGATCATCGCCATCATGAGCGCGAATCCCGCCCAGTCGGCCGCCGAGAACACC